>ERZ857922.15-NODE-15-length-214454-cov-19.271988_pt1 | contig 214454 bp, 201 predicted proteins | sample MGYA00519579_ERZ857922 | MGnify/ENA primary metagenome ERZ857922 (study PRJEB31778, sample SAMEA3449375) | human gut metagenome | biome: human gut; feature: human-associated habitat; material: faeces | place: United Kingdom | collected 2010/2012 ... | reverse complement strand
TTTCGCCTATCGAATTTCTTAATAATAGTGTCCAATATGATTGACAAACCTACATTTTTTATATATGCAAAAAAAGTTTACCTGTTGTGCGGTCAGCAAACGTTTACTTGATTTTTGTGTCTAAATGTGCCGCAGTAACAGTGTGTTTTTTGTGAAAAGTGAGAAAAATTTATTATTTGCAAAAAAGCTATTGTAAAATCGGGATTTATAAAGTATAATATATGTATATTGGTATGTTTCGTACTGACCTGAGGTCAGACAACAATTAGTATTGGAGGATATGATAATAATGGGTAATGCTGACAATGTATTGTTCGACAATGACTCAAGAGTTGCACCGCTTGGTCTTATTGCTATGGCAGGCGCTTCCGAGCTTGGCAAGAAGGTAGATGGTTATCTTACAAAATGGGCTAATGAAAACGAATTTGTTAAGGATACTTTCCTTGTTGAGGCTGTTTGTCCTAGATTTTCTTCCGGTGACGGCAAGGGCCTTATCAAGTCATCTATCAGAGGCGACGATCTTTTCATTCTCTGCGACGTAGGAAACTATAGCTGCACATACAACTATTTCGGCAGGGAAAACTGTATGTCGCCTGACGATCATTATCAGGATCTTAAAAGAATAATCCAGGCTGCAGGCGGTAAGGCTCACAGAATAAACATCATCATGCCTTCCCTTTACGGCGGCAGACAGCACAGAAGAAACTACAGAGAATCTCTTGACTGTGCAGTTGCTCTTCAGGAGCTTCAGTCTATGGGCGTTTCAAATATCCTTACTTTTGACGCTCACGATCCAAGAGTACAGAATGCTGTTCCACTCATGGGTCTTGACAACATAATCCCTTCCTATCAGGTTCTCAAGGCAATGTTTAAAAACCTTTCAGATTTCAGACCTGACAAGGATCACTTCATGATAATCTCCCCTGACGAGGGCGCTATCAACAGAAATATGTACTACGCTTCTGTTCTGGGCGTAAACCTCGGTATGTTCTACAAGAGAAGAGATTACTCAACTATCATCGACGGCAGAAACCCTATCGTTGCTCACGAGTATATGGGTAATGACGTTGCCGGCAAGGACGTTTTCATTGCCGACGATATCATCTCATCAGGCGAGTCGATGCTGGATATCGCTGTAGAGCTTAAAAAGCGTAAAGCTAACAAGATCTACTGCTATGCTACTTATCCTATTTTCACAAATGGTCTTGAATCATTCAACAAGGCTTATGCTGACGGCATCATCGACGGCGTATTCGGTACGAACCTCACATACAGAACTCCTGAGCTGCTTTCAAGCCCATGGTTCTACGAGGTAGACTGCTCTAAGTACATTGCTTACTTCATTGCGTCACTCAATCATGACAAGTCAATTTCACAGGTCATCGACCCACACACAAAGATCGATGCTCTGCTGAAGAAATACGGCATAAAGTAAATTCAATACACAACGATAAAGTTCGGGGCGGACGGCTGTCCCGAACTTTTTTTATATGAGGAGAAGATAAAATGATATTTGCAGGGATAGTTGCAGGGGGCTGTGGCTCTAGGGTAAAAAGTGCGGTTATACCAAAGCAGTTTATAGAGATAGGCGGAGTGCCTGTTATCGTTAGAACAGTGAGAGCGTTTCTTGCAGTGGAGGAAATAGATATTGTTTATGTAGGCATAAAACCTGACTGGCACGAATACACTAACGAACTTTTTGAACGCTTCGGGATAGACAAAGAGCGTGTAAGAGTTATAGACGGCGGAGCTGACAGAAACGGCACTGTAATGAACATAGCTGAGGCAATAGTCGCTGAACATGGTGAGAATGAGGGGGACATAATACTCACCCATGACGCAGTTAGACCGTTCGTGACAGGGAAAATAATAAGAGACAATATCAAGGCGATGAGGGAACATTCAGCCTGCGGAACTTATATGCCTGCGGCTGATACCATAATAAGATCTGACGGCGAAAAGGTCAGGGAAACGCTTAACAGAAGCGAGCTTTATCAGGCGCAAACTCCGCAAACTTTCAGACTTGGGGATCTGAGGAGGAATTATTATTCGCTTAGCAAGGAGCAAAATAAAAAGCTGACGGATACTTGTTCTGTGTTTACAGCTTGTAATGAGGATATATACCTTGTTGTCGGGGACGCAATGAATTTCAAGATAACCACAGATAGTGATCTAAGAATGGCGAATGCACTTGCAGAGTTAAGTGAGAAATGAGAAATAAATCAAGGCGGTGTTGGAGAACAATCTCTGCACCGCTTTTTTTTCTATGCCCTACCATGCTTTGTGCGGTTTTGAGCATACATAAGATCACACCCAAAACGAATATTCTCACAAAGCTTGTCAATAATAACAAACGAAAAGTTTCGCAAAGCTTATCTATTGTTCAAAAAGACAATAGCCATGCCTGCAGGCAGTACACCTTTTGTGCATACCTATAAAATATATTAGATATGCCTAACTAAGATTGACATACAGCTTCGCGCGTGGTAAAATAAATGTGGTTAGTAGTTACTAACCTAGTGAGAATAGATCATGCAGACTTCTCTATGATGACAAGAGCGAAATGTCATCAGCCCGAATGGTGGTGCGTTCGGGTAGTCTGCATAATATTAAAAAGGAGCTTATATTATGAACTATCTTGAGATCGTAAAAGTAATCGGACGTGAAATTCTGGATTCCAGAGGAAACCCAACCGTTGAAGCTGAGGTATATCTCGCAGACGGAACAGTGGGCAGAGGCACTGCACCAAGCGGTGCGTCAACAGGCGAGTTTGAGGCCCTTGAGCTTCGTGACGGCGATAAGGGCAGATATGGCGGAAAGGGCGTAACAAAGGCAGTTGAGAACATCAACACTGCTATCAATGACGCAGTCTGCGGACTTGACGCTTCTGACATCTATGCCGTTGATAAGGCTATGATAAAGGCTGACGGCACTAAGGATAAGTCAAAGCTCGGTGCAAACGCTATCCTCGCTGTTTCTATCGCTGCTGCAAGAGCGGCTTCTATCTCTCTTGATATCCCTCTCTACAGATTTCTCGGTGGCATATCAGGAAACAGACTTCCTGTTCCTATGATGAACATTCTTAACGGTGGCGCTCATGCTGCAAACACTGTTGACGTTCAGGAATTTATGATAATGCCTGTAGGTGCTCCAAGCTTTAAGGAAGCTCTACGCTGGTGCGCTGAGGTTTTCCACGCTCTGGCTGCCCTGCTTAAATCAAAGGGACTTGCTACTTCTGTAGGCGATGAGGGTGGCTTCGCTCCTGACCTTGCAAGCGACGAGGAAGCTATCCAGTATATACTCGAAGCTGTTAAGAATGCAGGTTATGAGCCGGGTAAGGATTTCATGATAGCAATGGACGCTGCCTCAAGCGAGTGGAAAGGCTCAAAGAAGGGCGAGTACGTTCTTCCAAAGGCTGGCACAAAGTTCACTTCTGCTGAGCTTATCGAACACTGGAAGAAACTTGTTGAAAAGTACCCTATCATCTCTATCGAGGACGCTCTCGACGAAGAGGACTGGGAGGGCTGGCAGCTTCTCACTAAGGAGCTTGGTGGCAAGGTGCAGCTCGTTGGAGACGATCTGTTCGTAACAAATACAGAAAGACTTGCAAAGGGCATCAGCCTTGGCTGCGGCAACTCTATCCTTATCAAGCTCAATCAGATAGGCTCAGTTTCTGAAACACTTGAGGCTATCAAAATGGCTCATAAGGCAGGCTACACTGCGATTTCTTCACACCGTTCAGGTGAAACAGCAGACACAACTATCGCTGACCTTGCAGTTGCTCTTAACACTTGCCAGATAAAGACAGGCGCACCAAGCAGAAGTGAGCGTGTTGCAAAGTACAATCAGCTTCTCAGAATTGAGGAAGAACTTGGCGAAAGCGCTGTTTATCCACAAATGGGCGCATTTAACGTAACCAGATAGTTTTTTGTCATATAAGGATCAAGCTACAAGCTTGAAAAAAAGCAGTCCGTTGGGGCTGCTTTTTTTGTTGGATAAATAAAGTGCAGGGGCAACAATAGGTCGCTCATCACATTCAAGTGACAATGGGCATAAAAAAAATCACGCCCTAACAAAGTAAGGCGTGATCTTGACTAAGGATATTTCCCTAGTGGTGAGCTATCGGGGATTCGAACCCCGGACCCTTTGATTAAAAGTCAAATGCTCTGCCAACTGAGCTAATAACTCATATCGTCCTGCAACGACTTAATTATTATACCAATTTTCCACCCATTTGTCAAGGGGTTTTCGAGAATTTTTTCACTTTTTCCAAACTGCACATATTTATTCCCCATTTGGCATACTTTTATGCGTTTTCTAACAAAAAAACGCCCCTGAAAATCAAGGGCGTTTTATCTGCAAAACTTTAAGATCAGTTTATCTTGTTGCCGCAGTTAGGGCAGAACTGATTTCCAGCCGGAACTTTACCTCCGCAAGTAGGGCAGAACTTTTCACCCTGTGGTGCTGCCTGAGCCTGTGGCTGTGCATATGTCTGCTGTGGAGCGTTCTGCTGTGGAACAGAACCTGCATACTTCTTGAAAAGTGCATAGATGCCGCAGATAACAAGAAGAACAAATGCTATCCAGAACAGTACATACATGAATGTGTAGAAACCGCCATACAGCTTGCTCATACCTGAAAGATAGCTTCCTGCTGCATATGTAACTGCAAGACCCAGAACAACACCTGCACCAGTAGTTACCGGCTTGAGGTACTTGTCAGCAATTTTGAAAAAATCGTTCATTAGAGAATGCCTCCTAATTTAATAATATATATTTATTATACAATCGTTATGTCATAAAGTCAATAGATTCGAGTAAAATTTTTCACTTATTTACGTTTCTATTTGTTTGCTGTAATGACAGAAATAAGCATAAAATCGCTATTTTCTTTACCCTCTGTGTCAATAACTATCTCAACGGTGTGTTCTCCCTTTGCTCCGCTGTATATCTCATCAAGACAGCAAAGGTCTCCCCAATCCTCGTCAAAGTTTGCGTCAAGAAGAACCTTGTTCTGCCTGTCACCGTCTATGACAGCATATGCAACAGGCGCAGGCTTGTTGATAGTCTTTCTGTATTGCAGCATTATAATACTTCCACTCACGTTGAATTTAATACAACTTCCCTGCTTGTGAGCTATCCAACCGCCCTTGAATGGATCGCTCCACTGCTCTGCCCCATGAGTATCAGGCTCAAAGCCCTCCATAACGGGCGAACAGCTATAGTTCTGAAAACGCTGTGCGTCCTCATATCTGCTTGCTGTAAATGGCTCAGGAAGTGAAGGCTTCTTCTCTGCACCAAGCTTCTTATAGTATGAATATTCTGTATCAAGCAGATTGCAGATAAGATCAGCTATCATCTTGTGACCTAGGTCTGTAGGGTGGAGCATATCCGCTGTATAGTCTGCAAGGCAAACGTTGCCAAGCTGTATCTCAGGGAAAATGTAGTTTCTTACACTGACGATAGGCAGGTCATAGTGCAGACCGATAGCGTTATGTATACCCTGTGCATTTGTGCCTGTATTGTAAAAAAGATTGTTTATAAGCACAACCGCCTTGACGCTCTCAGCTTTCAGCAGACGTCTTACAAGGCTCTCGTATGTTTCCATAAATAGGGGCGAACTGCTGTCGTTTACCGAAAACTCAACGAAAACAAGGGCTGGCTGTTTGTCAAGGACGTGTTCCTGTACTCTTGCCACCCCAAACTGCGAGGTAGTTGCACCAATACCAGCATTGAAGTAGCTTATCTCCGCGTCAGGAAAATTCGTCTGCCACCATTTTGCACTGCGGTCAACATATCTTAACTCAGTTTTTGTAGCATTACAGCCCATTGTTATCGAGCCACCCAAATAAACAATGTTAAGCTTTTTTTCATTCTCTATCTTTTTGAATACCTGTGGAAGATAACCCATACTGCCGATATTCATGATAGATACGTTTTTGTCCGTCATATCCATTTCTCCTTTTATTTCTATAATGGTCTATTATAGTATTATAGCATTTTTCAAAACAAAAGTAAATCATAACGGGCAAAAATATTTTGCTTTAAGCTACAAAAAGCGGTAATGTTTTTTGTTAAAATCGTGCAATGTAGATGTTGACGAAAAGTAATGAAATGTTGTATAATAAAGAATAAATATAAAATATGAAGAAAGAAGTGTTCATAATGCACGATTTTAAGGCACTCTGCCGTCAGGCACACACATTAGTAATATTCAAGAGCTTACATGAAGTTCCTGTCTTTGAAAAGCTACTTGACACACTTGCTGTATGCGAATCTGACAGCGACATGGCTATAGAAAAATACTCAGATTTTGTGGCTGAGCTTTTTGCATATTCGGATAATCTTACAGAATATATGCTCAAGCTGGTTCTTGAAAATGAAAACCTTTTTATGCTTAAAAAGGGAGAGGGCAAGGAGACAGGTGCGCTTTTGGAGGAATGTCTTGCAAACGAGCTTGCCGTTATCGAGGAGCTTTCACAGATACCAAGTGACGAGATAATCTCAAAGATAGACTATGACGGCTTTCTGCCGAGATATGCTACACAAAAGCTTGACTTCTCGCAGATATATGCCGACCGTATACACGCTATCGGTCAGTACGGTTACGGCATTTACTCACAGTATCATGTATTTGTCATAAAAGACGGAAAGATAGTTCCGGTTGAATATCCTGATGACATAAAGCTTTCCGACCTGCACAATTACGAACGTGAGCGTCAGGAGGTCATCAACAATACTCTTGCGCTTTTGAAAGGCAAGCCTGCCAACAACGTTCTGCTTTACGGTGACTGCGGTACAGGCAAGTCCTCAACTGTCAAGGCTATAGCAAACGAATATGCCTGCAAGGGTCTCAGACTTATCGAGCTTAAAAAGAAGCAGCTCCATGAGATACCAGCCATTGTAGAAACGGTAAGCAAAAATCCACTGAAGTTCATTATCTTCATAGACGACCTTTCATTCACAGAGGACGATGATGATTTTGCGGCACTGAAAGCTATCCTCGAAGGAAGCGTTTCATCAACTGCGGACAATCTCTGCATTTATGCTACCTCAAACAGAAGACATCTTGTACACGAGACGTTCTCCTCACGAGAGGGTGACGAGATACACTTCAAAGACACTATGCAGGAGCTTCTTTCACTGTCAGACCGTTTTGGACTTACTGTCACATATCAGAAGCCTGACAAGAAGATTTACCTTGATGTAGTTGAGAAACTTGCAAAGCAATACGAGCTTAAAACTCCTATTGATGAGGTGCTTCAAAAGGCTGAGGCTTATGCGCTTTCGAGAGCAGGACGTTCACCGAGAGTTGCAAAGCAGTTCGTGGAGTACATGAAGGGCATGGAAGACTAATAAATATATTCTGACGATATTCAGGAGGAATTATCATGACAAAGCAGCCACAGTGGCTTGACAACGCAGTTTTCTACGAGATCTATCCACAATCGTTCAATGACACAAACTCAGATGGTATCGGTGATATCAAGGGTATTACAGAAAAGCTTGACTATATCTGCGAGCTGGGGTGTAACGCTATTTGGATAAACCCATGCTTCAAATCACCTTTTGGCGATGCAGGCTATGACGTTGAGGACTATTACACTGTCGCTCCACGTTATGGCACTAACGAGGACTTGGTTGAGCTTTTTGATGAAGCCCACAAGCGTGATATGCACGTTCTCCTTGACCTTGTACCTGGTCATACTGCCGTTACTCACAAGTGGTTCAAGGAATCAATGAAAGCCGAGAGGAACGAGTTCACAGATCGCTATGTGTGGACAGACAGCATATGGGTAGAGCCTGACGGCATGGCTAGTATCCGTGGTATCTCCGACAGGGACGGCTCATGTGCCGTGAATTTCTTCTCACATCAGCCTGCACTTAACTACGGATATTATAAGCCTGATCCTGATAAAAAGTGGCAGCAGTCTATGAATGACGAGGGTCCGAGAGCTACACTTGAGGCTCTCAAGGATATAATGCGTTTCTGGCTTAGTGCCGGTGCAGACGGTTTCAGAGTGGATATGGCAGGCTCTCTTGTAAAGAATGACGAGAACGGCAAAGGCACTATCGCACTTTGGCAAAACGTAAGAGAATTTCTTGATAAGGAGTTCCCATATGCCGCTATGGTATCAGAGTGGGGAGAACCTGACAAGTCAATAATTGGTGGCTTCCATATGGACTTTCTGTTGCACTTTGGTCCGTCACATTATAATGACCTTTTCCGCTGTGAAGAGCCTTATTTCTCAAAGCGTGGCAAGGGTACGGCTAAAGAATTTGTTGAAGCATACAAAACCAATTATGCCAAGACAGACGGCAAGGGTCTTATCTGTATCCCGTCAGGCAACCACGATATGGACAGACTTGCAAGAACCCTTGATACAGACGAAATGCGTGTTGCATTTGCTTTCCTGCTCACAATGCCGGGCGCACCGTTTATCTACTATGGTGACGAAATAGGCATGAGATATGTGGAAAATCTGACATCAGTTGAGGGTGGCTATGGCAGAACTGGCTCACGTTCGCCTATGCAGTGGAACAAGGGGCTTAATGCAGGCTTCTCATCAGCTAAGGCTGAAATGCTCTATGTACCGCTGGACAGCAGTAAGGACAGACCTGACGCTGAAAGCCAATCCAAGGACAGCACCTCACTTAGAAGCGAAGTCAAAGGGCTTATAAGCTTCAGGCAGAAAAATCCTGCACTGCAAAGCAGGGGGGAGATAGAGTTTTTGTCAAGCGGATATCCTCTGGTATACAGACGTAAGGGCGAGGGACAGAGCATACTGGCGGTCATAAATCCAAAAGACGAAACGACAGAGATCAAAAACGTCAATGGCAAGATAATTTATACAGTAGGTCATGGCGCAAGCCTTGAAAACGGAAAGCTCATTATTAAAGGCTCGGCCGCTGTATTTGTTGAAGAATAAAATAACATAAAAGAGGTCAGGGACACATTCCTTGACCTCTTTTGTTATGCCGTCTAAAGTTTATCCACCGTTGTCAGAGCATACTCCGAAACTCCGTTGGAGTTTTTCCAAAGTGCATTTTAAACCGCTTCATAAAACCATATTCATTAGTATAACCGCACCTCTCAGCCACTTCCCTTACGCTGAGATTTGTCGTTGCAAGAAGCTGACTGGCTCTTTCCATTCGTGCGCTTATAACGTCTGTCATGACGCTCACTCCAAACATTTTCTTATACATATGCTGAAAACTTGACCTGCTTATACCCATATCCCATGCCATGCTACCTACGTCTGCAATATCCTCAGGCATTGCATATATGTATGCTCTGAGCTGCATAAAGCGGCTGTTCCTGTCAGTAATAATACAAGACTTCTTGTCTGTACATTTTAGCTGTCTTGCAAGCTTTAACAAAAAGATCTCCATATAGTACCGTGTTACTTCCTCATGTCCCTCTTTCATGAGCTGATACTCATATGCTACCGAGCGTATTATCTGACTAAGCTCATCGATATTTCCAAGGTATACCAGTGCATCTTTAGGAACATCAAGACTTTCAAATTTTTCCTTATCGCCCTTCTCATAATTGAAATAAAGCCAATCATCGGTATAAAACTCTTCTGCGGCATGGTATTTCACAGGGGTATCCGGTGAAAGCAGGATAAAAGAATTTTTCTCTGCCCTATGCTCGATTCCATTTATAACGAACACCGATGGTTCTTTTATGAGCAATATAAGAGGACTACCCACCCCTTGAGGGCAATCCATAATAAAATCTTTTCTATGGCGATAATTATAGCCGACCGCACCCACAAGCATTCTGATCCCTCCCTGCTTTTATCAACTTTATTTTACCACACCGCTACATTCTTGTCAATGAAAAAAGAGCAGACGCTTTGTTCTGCTCTTCTTTCACATAATTCTATAATAGTATTACAATTATCCCCAATAGGTTCTCCAAACATTGAAATAACCCCAAGGAATTTTAAATGAGTAGGCTATCTTACTGCTGTTTGTCTTGTAGCTTCTGTTGCACCAGAAGTAAACATTATAGTCATTAGCAATACCGTTAAGGTGAGTTTTGCCATATACTGCACCAAAAACAGCCTGCTTTACTCTTCTGGAAACGTTTGAATAATTTGCTCCGTCCCTTGAAAGCTGTGCAGATGACATAAATCCGCCGCTCTTATAAATGATATCCTGAACATTGTTATATCTTGCATAGTAGGATCTCCACATTGCATTCTTTGTGTACTTTGCGGCAACATACTGGTTTGCAACACAATCTGCAACATAAACGATAGGCTTATCCCACTCTGAACCTGACATCTTACCAACCTCATGATAAACTATACGGCACATTGCTTCCCAGCCTGCCTTATTGAAGTCCATTCTTGCTGTCTTTATTGTCTGTGTCTTTGAGTAAGCAGAAGCGGCAGAGCCATTTACAGCCTTTACTCTGAACTGATATGAAGTTGTTCTCTGAAGACCTGTAACAGTGCAGTTCGTGTTCTTGACTGTCTTGTATTTCTTCCAGCTCTTATATTTGCCACCCTTGATGTATAGCTCATAGTTTGAAGCACCGCTTACCTTGCTCCAATGCACCTTGATAGTGTTTGTCTGCTTGTTATACGGATGAGTGAACTCACTTCCATAGTTTATCTGAGCTGTCATCTTAGGAGTCGAAAGCTTTGCCGCAGCTGCATCGGCACTAAATCCCTCTGTCATTACCAAAAATGTCATAAGTGCTGCAATAAACATCACTATAACTTTCAGTGACTTATTCTTTGCTGAAATAAAACTTGCTGAATGATCCATTAATAATACGGCTTTACAACGCATACACGCTGCATTGCCAATTCACACCCTTTCTTTTAATTAGCGGCGGTCATGTCTGTGCCGCTATTTAATTTTATTACGGTCGATTAAAATTATGTATCAATCTGTAACGATAACGGTTAAGAAAGTTACAAACTGATTACAAATTACTACACTATTGTAACACGCGCAATTGCATTTGTCAAGCTTTTTTATAGTTTTTTTGATTTTTATTTATAATTTGAAGCAAAGAATATAAAAATTGTACTAATATTTCAGCACATTGAATATTAATTTACTGTATCAGCAAGAGTTCACGCACAATTATCACAAATAAAATATGTGCAGAATATGAACAAAATCAATGGATCAACCACAGAGATCCTGCTGTTTTAAAAAAATCTGTGGGGAAAGAGGCAAAATAATGAAAAAATATTTACCTGAGGGCAAGATCTTCAATAGCCCTGAAAACCGATATTATCTTCAAAGCGAACGAACAATGGCTGAGGCAATGGCTCAGGGATTGACACTGGAGGGTCATGCTGTGCTTTGTGACAGCGAACACAACATAATAGTAGAGCTTCCCTTTGGCAAAGGAATAATCCCAAGATCAGAGGGAGCGATCGGAATACAAGAAGGCAAAACAAAAGACATAGCATTACTTTCTAGGGTAAACAAAACGGTATGCTTCAAGGTGACAGATATTGTTCACGAAAAGGGCGAGGTCATATGCAGGTTGTCAAGGCGTCTTGCACAAGAAGAGTGCATTGAACGATATATAAGTACCCTCACATCAGGGGACGTTATACCGGCAAAGGTAACACACCTTGAGCCTTTCGGGTGCTTTGTTGACATAGGCTGTGGTCTTCCATCACTTATACCAATAGACGCCATATCCGTCTCACGCATCACCCACCCCAACGACAGATTTTTCAACGGTCAGGACATATATGCTGTGGTAAAAAGCTGTGACGAGGACAGGATATGCCTTTCTCACAAGGAACTTTTAGGCACATGGGAAGAAAATGCAGCATTGTTCTCCACAGGAGAAACTGTAGGTGGGATAGTACGTTCCATTGAACCATACGGTATTTTTATAGAGCTTGCTCCGAACCTTGCAGGGCTTGCAGAACCAAGAGAAAATGTGCGTGTGGGGCAGGCAGCAAGTGTTTACATAAAAGCTCTTATCCCCGAAAAAATGAAAGTCAAGCTCATTATCGTAGACGTTTTTGAAAACAGCGTTTTTCCCTCAAAGATAAACTATTTCATCACCAGCGGCAGGCTCACAAAATGGGTCTATTCCACCAATGAATGTTACAAAAATATATGCTCTGAATTCGTGTGATAAACGTACATATTTTTGTACTTGTAATTTATTTGTACTATAATTTGTACTTGTTTTCACAGCAAAACGAGAGATAAAAAAGGCATCGGCTTCCAATTGAAGTCAATGCCTTTTGGTTTGTTATATCATTATGTGGATATCACCATAGCTCATTTGGGTATTTTAGTCCCCATTCTTTTCTAAGCTTTGCCATTTCGTTTGCGATAACGCCACAGCCGATAACAGCCCAGTTCAGTTCTCCCTTTTCCATGTGTTAAGCTCCTTTCAGAACATCTAAAATACCTTATAACCTTCTTTGATATCTCCAGAGCGATAAGCGTCCAACAGGTCACGGAGATCGTTTATCTGCAAAAGCAGTTCCCTTCCCTTGTCGGTATCTGAAATGTTTGCCCGGCGGTCAAGTCTTTCCACCATATGTATCTCAGGAGTATGCTCACTCTCTCCTGCAATAAACGGCTTATGCTCCGCAAGATTAAGGCTGTGGGAATCATAAATAAGAGTGTAGCCTGCGATACCGGTGGCTTTTTGATAAGCCTTTGAGATACCACCGTCAATAACGAACAGCCGGCCGTCTGCCTTGACAGGGCTTTCACCATTTTTTATCTTTACAGGTACATGACCGTTTATGATATGACCACGCTGTGGGTCAAGCCCAAACATTTCAAGTATCCTTCCGCATATCTCAGGCTTCTCTGAGAAGTGATAATAGGCATTATAATTTTCCTTGTGAAGCTTTTTATCTTCAAGAAAATATCGCTCAAAAAACGCCATTTTGTCCTTGCCATAAAGGGGCGAACGTGCGCCGCTCCACAGATACCACAAATGGTCTGCACAGTTGCTTTTCTCCTCACAAGGCTGTAAGAAATACGCCTTGTTGGCTATTTCGTCAAGCTTATCTAGCATTGCCTTACCCGAATACTGCTCTCCTGCTATACTTAAGCTCAGAAGCTTTCCATTTTCATCAAGAGGGATACAGCCGTGGAAAAGCAAATTGCCGTTTATGGTCTTATACATTGAGCCTTTTGAATATAAAAAACGCATATGTGTGTTGAGCCTGTCGCTGTGCATAAACGAGTTTGCAAGAATCGTCATAAGCTCATTTTCGCCTTCGGTGAGCGCAAGAGGATCGGCAGGATCAACTGTAGGAAAATTGCCGTCAAGAAGCTTATGAGTTTGCCCGTCTATTGTTATAGTGCCATTTGCGAAGTTCACCATGCTGAAAAGGTCACGGTGAGATAGTTTCCATTCAGGGTGCCGCCTGATAAGCTGCCCCTCTAGCTTTAGCTGTATAACTGTGATAGCCTTGTGCATTTTTGCCACAAGCTTTGCATCAACAGGGTCATAGATATTATCATCAAGTGTCTGTGGCATGAAGATTGCGCACTCATCGTTTTTATATGTTTCTCCTGCAAAGACCGCCAGCGCACGAAGATTTAATCCATAGCCGTCCTCGAGAACGTCAAAGTTATTGTATCGCATGGATATACGGATAACATTTGCAATAAGAGCGAGATTACCTGAAGCCGCACCCATCCACGAAATGTCATGATTGCCCCACTGTATATCGACATCGTGCATTTTCATAAGCTCGTCCATAATAATATCTGCTCTTGGACCACGGTCATATATATCTCCGATAATATGCAGCTTGTCGATAGCAAGAGATTGTATAAGCTCACAAAGGGACTTTATAAAGCGGTCTGCGATTCCAGTGTCAAGAATTGTGGTGATTATCTCATCATAGTAATATTCCTTTACCACATCATCAGTGACATTAAGCAGCTCGTCAAGTATATAGACCATATCCTTTGGTATGCTCTTTCGCACTCTCGAACGTGTATACTTTGCCGACACCGCCTCGCAAACAAGTATCAGACGATAGATAGTAAGTCTGCGCCACTCGTCTGAAAGCCCGTTTTTATCACGCAAACGCTTTAGCTGCTTGTCGGGATAATAGATAAGATAGGCAAGGGCTTCACGCTCTGCCGAGGAAACTGTTTTTCCTAAGGTCAGGTCTATCTTGTTTTTTATCATGCCCGATGCGCTTTTTAGCATATGCAAAAAGGCTTCATACTCCCCGTGGATATCGCTGAAAAAGTATTCTGTACCCTTTGGCATACTGCGTATTGCAGATAGATTTACTATCTCGCTGGCGGCACTGTCTATAGTAGGAAATTTTTGTGCAAGAAGTAAAAGATATTTTTTGTCCATATGTATTTCTCTCTTTTGGATTTTTTACAACGTCATATTACTCAGAAAGACCGCAGTTTACGCTACGGTCTTGTCTAACTTTTTTTTGGGAGATATAAGGAATTATTCGCCGAAACCGTCCTCAAACATTTTAACGAACTCGTCAAGCACAGCCTGCTCGTTTTCGCCTGTTACGATTATCTCTACCTCAGTGTCCTTCTTGATACCTGCTGCCATTATCTGCATAACAGCCTTAGCCTTGATGTCCTTGCCGTTTGCTTTCATCATGATCTCGCACTCAGGATGCTCCTTAGCAGCCTTTGCAATGATACCTGCCGGACGCATATGAAGTCCCTCTGCATTTACTACTTTTACGACCTTTGATACCATAATAAATCTCTCCTTTTCTGAAACATAATTTATATATGATTGTTAATATTATTATATTATATTTTCTTATATTTGTAAAGACTATTCTGTAACTTTCCTAAGGAAACCTGCAAGCAATGCGTCAAGAAAGCCTGATGGAACATTTCCGCCAGGAGCAGTAAAAGTTGCACCTGAAACTGCAATTGCTCCGCGTCCCTATATTTTTTTCAGAGAGTTTCAAGAAGCTCTGCGATCTTTTCTTTTTGAGCAAGCCCGTCAGAAAAAGCAGTTGCACCGCCAGCGGCTGTACCAAGTTTAAGAGCATATTCATAATCGCCCTGCAATATACCAGCGGTAAAGCCTGCCACCATTGAATCGCCTGCACCAACGGAATTTTTCACCTTACCATTACATACTCCACAGCGATGTATTTCACCGTTTTCGTCAATAAGCATTGCGCCGTCCCCTGCCATTGAGATAAGCACGTTCACAGCACCCATTTCTTTAAGCTTACGTGCGTATTTTTCTATCTCCTCATCATTAGTAAGTGTCACTCCGAACATCTCGCCAAGCTCGTGGTTGTTAGGCTTGATAAGGAAAGGTTTATATTTAAGCACATTGAGAAGCAGGTCTTTTGTTGCGTCCACTACTGTTCTGATATTCTTGTGCGCGAGCCTTTCGAGTATCTTCTCATAGATATCTGAAGGCAGCGAGGCAGGTATGCTTCCTGCGAGTATAAGCGTATCTCCGTCCTGAAGCTTATCAAGCTTTGCAAAAAGCTTATTCACAGCCTCATCATCTATATCAGGGCCCTGACCATTCAGTTCTGTTTCCTCAGCAGATTTTATTTTCACATTTATACGGGAATTACCGTTTTTGAGATGAACAAAATCTGTATCAATTCCCATTTCCACTAATCCCTTCTCGATAGCTTCACCTGTGAAGCCTGCAGTGAAGCCAAGTGCCTTTGAATGAATGTCCAGTTCTCTAAGAACTATAGACACATTTATACCCTTGCCACCGAAATACATCTCTTCCCTATCTGAGCGGTTGGTAGACCCAAGCTTCATTTCCCCTGTATGAACAACATAGTCGATAGCAGGATTGAATGTTACAGTATATACCATTTTACATTACCTCCTTGATATTTGCTTTTGTAAGATATTTTTTGTCTTGAAGCTTGTCGGTGATTATCTTCACACGTCCAAGCTGAGCGAAAGTGACCGCAGATATCTGATCGAATTTAGAGTGATCTGCAAGAATATAAACAGTCTGACTGTTTAACACCACGGTAGACTTCACTCTTGCCTCGTTTCTGTCCGGTGTTGTTATACCACCTGACAACGAAATTCCGTTTGCTCCAAGAAAGCTTTTGGTGAAATTGTAGCTTTGCAGACTGCTGACACATTCAGCACCAACGATAGCCTCCGTTGTGAGCTTTATCTCCCCTGCCGGCATATAGACCTTAAAGCCACGCTGAGCAAGCTTTTTGGCATGAACGAAAGCGTTAGTCACAAAGGTAATTTTCTTATCTGGCAGAAAGTCTATCATATAGCCTGTAGTCGTTCCGGCGTCGATAAAAATGAAATCGCCGTCATCCACAAGAGATGCTGAAAACCTCGCAATTGCAAGCTTTTCATCGGTAAAAAGCTTTGACTTTGACTCAACGTCCTGTTCCTCCGGATTGAAAGAATGTTCCTCGACAGATATAGCACCACCATGAACTTTTTTCAAAAGACCCCTTTCATCAAGCACCGTCAAGTCACGGCGTATCGTTGATTCAGAAGCTTTTAAAAGCTCGCACAACTCCAAAAGCTTCACACTTTTATTCTGCTTGACTCTCTCTAATATTATAGAGTACCTTTCCTCTGTAAGCATTTTATCACCTTTTCAAATTTCAATAATGTTTTTTGACGTCAATTGAACGATATTGATTGTTTCTGATATTAAAATATCATATTGTACAGCAAAAGTCAAGCAATTCCGTTCAAAATCATTCACGCAGCATTATTTTTGGCCGTTTTTATAAATTATGAATAAGATGTTTGTGAGTTTTAACAACATTCAATCAAAAGCAGTCAGATAACATCATTTTCGCTTTTGTGACGTTATATTTTTTGCAATTATTATTTGGATATCCATATCACCTTGTTCCTTGCAAGATATTTTGCAAAATGAAATAGAAAAAGCAGTGCTGAAATTTTTCTCAAGCACTGCTTTGCTTTGTTTTTTGATTTTCTTATTTTACTGTCTGGCTTACGCATATTCAATCTATGCCTCAAGCCCTGACAAGGCTACGCTCGGTGATCGTCACTTACCTTCTGCTAATTTATCGTCGTCGCTTCTTAAAATGCAGAGTGCGATAACAAGACCTGTCAAAGCAACAAACACCGCTTTAGTTTCAAGCAATTCTGTGACAAATGCACCCACTGCCGCTCCACTTATAAAGCAAAGGATTATGCCATAATACTGCATTGCATTACTAAGCTTTTGCTTATCCTTAGTTTTCAAATACTGAAACAGATTATCCGTACCGCTTCTAAGATTGCCAGTACACATCGTGGTAGCGAAAGGCTTTCCGTCCATTTTCCTAAAACCCTCGACCTGCATTGCACAGGTAAAAGAAACTAGGATATTCGCCAATGTGTTAAGCGTACCAGCAGGGATAAATCCCACAATAGTCAGCACCACAAGCTCCACACCGATTATGATCCTATGCCAATGTATCCTCGGGTGTTCATTGAATTTCAGCTTCACAGTTTCCACTATCAGCACGCCAAGCATAAAGGACAGTATAGGCATGAGATAAAGAAAGACCTTCAGCCAGCTTCCCTCTTTGATATTGATAGCCAACAACACCATGTTACCTGTCTGTGCATTCGCAAAAACGTGGTCACGACTGATGTAGGTATAAGCGTCAAGATAGCCACCCACTATTGCGAGCATTACTCCAACACCGTAAAACTCAGCTATATGTCTGCCGTTCTTCATTGTGCAGTCCCCAGTGGCTCAAGCTCATTAAGATCATATGGCGTTTTCTGATAAATGCAGTAGTTGAGCCAGTTTGAATAAAGCAGATTAGCCGAACAGCTCCAATTGAAAATAGGCTTGTTTTCTGGATCATCGTCAGGAAAATAGCTATATGGTATCTGTATAGGCAACCCCTTTTCCTTATCTCTGAAATACTCTTTTGCAAGGGTCTCACGATCATATTCCCAGTGGCCGAACAGGAAAAACTGTCTTTGCGTCTTATCTGAAACAAGATGCACACCCGCCTCGTTTGACACTGCCACCACTATAAGGTCGTCCACCTTTTCGATGTCTTCACGACGTACCTCAGTATGGCGTGAGTGCGGACAATGGAAAACATCTCCAAAGCCTTTAAGAATAATGCTTTCGGGATAGTCGATATGGTGCTTGAAATTGCCAAACATCTTCTCTTTCAAAGGATATTTGGGAACGCCATAATGATAATAAAGTCCGGCCTGAGCGCCCCAGCATATGTGGATAGTTGAGAAAACATTGGTCTTTGACCATTCAAAAACTCTGCAAAGCTCGTCCCAGTAATCAACGTCTTCATACTCCATTTGCTCAACAGGCGCACCAGTGATTATAAGACCATCATAACGATTATCACACACCTCGTCAAAGTTCTTGTAGAAAGCAAGCATATGCTCCAAAGAGGTGTTTTTTGACATATGACTGCTCATCTGAATAAGGTCGATGTCAACATGAAGAGGTGTGTTGCTCAAAAGACGCAGAAGCTGCGTTTCTGTCGCAATTTTGTCAGGCATGAGATTGACAATAGCGATCTTCAAGGCACGAATGTCCTGATGAGCGGCTCTGTCATCGGGAATAACGAATATATTCTCCTTTTCCAACGTTTGAAACGCAGGAAGGTCATTTGGTATTTTAATTGGCAAAGTATATCCCACCTTTTAATTATACTCTAAAAGATTATTATAACACGATCTCTGTTAAAAATCAACCAAAAGAGAGATTTATTCATATATTATTGAGAAAAAGGGAGCGACCTAAGCCGCTCCCTATGTGCATCAACAGTATATAAATCCGTACAATTATTCGTAAAGTGGATATTTCTTGCAGATAGCGTTTACCTTTTCTCTGATCTCATCAGCCTTATTGTCAAAGTCTGTTGCTGTGAGATACATACACTCTGCAATAACGTCCATGTCCTCCTCAACAAGTCCCCTTGTGGTAACTGCCGCTGTACCAACTCTTACACCGCTGGTTACAAATGGCTTCTCAGGGTCGTTAGGGATAGCGTTTTTGTTTACAGTGATATAAACCTCATCAAGTTTTTTCTCAAATTCCTTGCCTGTGATGTGGAAAGGTCTAAGGTCAACAAGCATAAGATGATTATCTGTGCCGCCTGATACGAGATTGAATCCTCTGTCAAGAAGTCCCTTTGCAAGAGCCTGTGCGTTCTTTACGATCTGCTCACCGTATGCCTTGAACTCAGGCTTGAGAGCCTCGCCAAAGCAAACTGCCTTTGCAGCGATAACGTGCATAAGAGGACCGCCCTGTGTGCCTGGGAAAATAGCAGAATTTATCTTCTTAGCTATATACTCGTTGTTTGTGAGTATAAGTCCTCCTCTTGGTCCTCTCAGAGTTTTATGTGTTGTTGTTGTAACAATGTCAGCATATGGTACTGGCGACTGATGGCAGCCTGCGGCAACAAGTCCTGCGATATGAGCCATATCTACCATAAGATATGCACCAACAGCCTTTGCTATCTCAGAAAGCTTCTCAAAGTCGATAGCTCTTGGATAAGCACTTGCACCGGCAACAATAAGTCTAGGTCTGCACTTGTTAGCCTGCTTGTAAAGAGCCTCGTAGTCGATATAACCCTCGTCATTTACGCCGTAAGGAACAAAATTAAAATACTTACCTGAAAGGTTTACAGGTGAGCCGTGTGTAAGGTGTCCGCCAGCGTCAAGGCTCATACCCATAACAGTGTCGCCTGGCTTAAGAAGAGCAAAATAAACAGCAGTATTAGCCTGAGCGCCGGAATGTGGCTGAACGTTAGCATATTTAGCACCGAAGAGCTTGCAGGCTCTTTCAACAGCTATATCCTCCACAACGTCAACGCACTGACAGCCGCCATAATATCTCTTACCAGAATATCCCTCAGCATACTTATTAGTAAGCACAGAACCCATTGCAGCCATAACGGCAGGTGAAACGATATTTTCGCTTGCGATAAGCTCAAGATTTCTTCTCTGTCTTGCCAGCTCGGCTTCCATTGCTTCGCCGACTTCTTTATCGACATTTTCAACAAAGCCGATAGTATCCATTATTTTCATCGAAATTACTCCCATCATAAAATTTTACGGACATTCCGTTCTCTTTTATTATAGCGTATTTTTCTTTTGATGTCAACGAAAATTTTTTATAGTGAGGATTGAGGAATGAGGAGTGAGGAATTAAGGTATCGCCTGCGGCGATTAATTTTTTTTGTGGAGAATAGGTTTTACTGCCGCAAAGCCACTGCACTCTTTACGTTTTTTCCATTTCTCACTTCTTTATCTTCTCCCAATACGCTTTCGCCATTTGCTCCGTCTTATTCTCACCATACTGATAATAAGTCCTCCCCACAAGCTTATCAGGCATATACTGCTGTTTTACCCAATGGTTTGGATAGTCATGAGGATAAAGATAGTGCTGTCCTTTGATCATAGCGCCCTCGCCGTCAAAATGCTTATTCTGCAAATGCCGTGGATAATCTCCAAAATCACCATTTCTCACATCTGCTAAAGCTGCGTCTATTGCTGATTCAGCAGAATTTGATTTTGGAGCAGTGGCAAGAAGAACCACAGCTTCCGCCAATGGTATCCTTGCTTCAGGCAGTCCCAACTGCAACGCCGAATCAACGCAGGATTTCGTCACTACCGCCGCCATAGGGTACGCAAGTCCTATATCCTCGCTTGCGATAACAAGCAGCCGTCTGCACAGAGAAATGATATCCCCAGCTTCCATAAGCCGTGCGGCATAATGAAGTGCGGCGTTCTCGTCAGAACCTCTTATGGACTTCTGCAAAGCCGACAGAATATCATAATGCTCATCGCCTGCACGGTCATAGCGCATATTGCTGCGCTGAGTAAGAAGCTTCACATTATCAAGGTTCACGGTGAGCTTTTCACCGTCATTATCTGCCGAAAGTATGCAAAGCTCCACTGTATTTATTGACTTTCTCACATCACCACCACAGCCCCTTGCGATATGCTCCAACACACCATTTTCAAGACGCAGTTTCAGCCCCAACTCATCAGCCATAAGCTGAAAAGCACGCTTTATTGCAGGCAAGATCTCCTCCGAAGTCAGCGGCTTGAACTCAAACACAGTTGAACGGCTAATTATAGCATTGTACACATAAAAATACGGATTTTCTGTGGTAGAAGCGATAAGAGTTATCTTGCCGTTTTCAATGTATTCAAGAAGCGATTGCTGTTGTTTTTTGTTAAGATACTGTATCTCGTCAAGATAAAGCAAGATACCATTAATGCCGCTGAGTGTCTCAGTTTCAGCAACTATCTGCTTGATATCAGCAATAGAAGCACTTGTGCCGTTAAGCTTATGCATAGTCATATTAGCATTATTTGCTATCATTCTTGCGACCGTAGTTTTGCCAACACCTGACGGACCATAAAAAATCATATTCGGTATTTTACCGCTTTCGATAATACGCCTGAGAGGTTTATTTTCGCCTAGCAGGTGGGTCTGTCCCACAATATCATCAAGGGTTTTGGGTCTAATTCGTTCAGCCAAAGGCACACTCATTTTATGATCTCCTTAAAAAACAATTAGTCTAAAATGTTCTGAATATCCTCTAAATGAAGCTGATAAGCCATGCTATTTATCTTTTTAAGCAGGTAGGTTTTTGCAACAAGAACAGCTTCCTGATATTTGGTGTTTTCCATACCAAGGCAAATGCGATAAATAATAAATTGATTAGAGGAGATTTTCATGATAATGTGATTATTGCCCTCGAAAGTACCACGGCAAATGGAGTTGGAGTTGACGAAATTCCAAAGGTCGGAGTAAGTGAGAGCAGTGACTTCATCAGTAATAAACTGTTGGATAAGTTCATTCATATGGATACCCCCTATAGTGTATTTTCTTTAGTATAGCACATATTTCCGCATAATTCAAGGGAAAAGGCGGTCAAAGTGGGGAGTGTCGCCCGTTAGCTTCATGAACTCGTATCGTAAACAACAAAATGTAGGGGACGGCGCCCCCGACGTCCCGATATCGAAGTGTCGAATTTTTTGATTGTGACAAATTTATGCAAGCGACCGAAACGGGTGAACAATGCTCATCCTTACCACAATTTGTGTGTTTTTTCAAAGTTTGTGTAATAAATCACAAGATGTAACGTCCAAAAAGCGGGCTGTCGAGGGCTCCAGCCCCTACATGGTTTGTTAAACAAATAAATAATGTGCGAATAATGCAGAAATGCAACAAAAAAAGAGGCAGAATACTCCACCTCTCATTTATCTGTACAAAGATTTGTACTATTATTTCTTTCTGGCCGAGCTTACCGCACGAGTTATCTCAGGCTCTGCTTCGCCACGAACACATTCAGCCGTAATCTTTATGCCAACTATCTCATCATCAGATGGTGCTTCAAACATGAGCTTTGTGAGTATCTTCTCAACTATCGCCCTAAGTCCTCTTGCTCCTGTCTTTTCTTCAATAGTCCTCTTGGCTATCTCTCGCTTTGCGTCCTCTGTGATCTCAAAATCGATGTTGTCAAGCTTGAAAAGCTTCGTGTATTGCTTGATAAGTGAGTTCTTTGGCTCTGTCAAGATCCTGCAAAGTGCGTCCTCGTCAAGCTCATCAAGAACCGTGATAACAGGAAGTCTGCCCACAAGCTCTGGTACGATACCGAACTTAACAAGATCATGTGGTACTACCCTCTTCATCACATTGTTATCATCCTCCTTGCTCTTGACCTTTCCGCCAAAACCAAGTGATGATGACTCTGTACGCTTCTTGATAACACTGTCAAGTCCCTCAAAAGCTCCGCCACAGATAAACAGAATGTTTTTAGTATCTATCTGTATGAACTCCTGATGTGGGTGCTTTCTGCCACCCTGTGGAGGCACATTGGACACACAGCCCTCTACTATCTTAAGAAGTGCCTGCTGTACGCCCTCACCGCTTACATCTCTTGTGATAGAAACGTTCTCCGATTTTCTTGATATCTTATCTATCTCGTCGATATAAATAATACCGTTCTGAGCCGCTTCAACATTATAATCTGCCGCCTGAATAAGCCTTGTAAGCACGTTTTCAACATCGTCGCCTACATAGCCTGCCTCTGTGAGCGTAGTAGCGTCAGCAATAGCAAAAGGCACGTTCAGAAGCCTTGCCAAAGTCTGTGCAAGCAAAGTTTTTCCTGTTCCTGTTGGTCCAAGAAGCAAAACGTTACTTTTCTGTATCTCTACGTCATCATCGTCATTAAGTGACAAAATTCTCTTGTAATGATTGTATACCGCAACAGAAAGAGCTATCTTTGCTTCCTCCTGCCCGATAACATACTCATCAAGAACCGCCTTTATCTCCGCAGGCTTCTTAAGGGTTATGCCGCTGTCAGCTGCATTTTTACCCTTGCCACGCTGCTTCGTTGTAGGAAGTCCCTCCTGCTCAGCCAGAACATTATAGCAATAAAGTACACACTCGTCACAAATGTGGCTCGTGCCTGCTGAAAAAAGTGTTCTAACCTTGTCCTCAGGCTTGCCGCAGAACGAGCATTTTCTTATTGTATCATTAGCCATTTATTTCACCGAACCTATCTGTTAGTTATTACCTTGTCGATAAGACCGTATTCAAGAGCCTCCTGAGCTGTCATATAATTGTCACGCTCAGTGTCGATGTTGATCTGCTCGATAGGCTTGCCTGTGTTCTGGGCAAGTATCCTGTTGAGCTTCTCTCTGGTCTTTACCATGTGGTCAGAATGTATCTTGATATCTGTACACTGACCAGAAATTCCGCCGCCTGCGATAAGAGGCTGATGAATGAGTATCTCACTGTTTGGCAGAGCAAATCTCTTACCCTTTGTGCCGCTTGAAAGCAGGAATGAACCCATTGAAGCAGCCATACCCATGCATATAGTTGACACGTCACACTTGATATACTGGATAGTATCATAGATAGCCATGCCGGCAGTGATTACTCCTCCAGGGCTGTTTATATAAAGGTCGATATCCTTTTCAGGATCCTGTCCCTCAAGATAAAGCAGCTGTGCCACTACTACGCTTGCCACTGCGTCGTCTATCTGGTCGCAGAGCATGATTATTCTGTCATTGAGCAGGCGGGAATAAATGTCATAGCTTCTCTCGCCTCTGCTTGTCTGTTCCACTACATAAGGTACCAATGCCATAAAATTGCCTCCTTAATCTATTTTCGCCCGCATAAGGTCATGCGGGCGAAAGCATAAATTATCTTACTTTATAACTGCTGCGTCCTTGATAAGGTCAACAGCCTTGCCAACTGCAATATCCTTCTTAAGGTCGTCATCATGGATAAACTGCTTGATCTGGTCAACGTCAAGCTTGTAAGCCTCAGCAAGCTTATCGAACTCAGCCTTAAGCTCGTCCTCAGTTACCTCGATATTCTCAAGCTTTGCGATCTTTTCAAGTGCGAGTCTGAGCTTGACCTGCTTCTCAGCCTGCTCAGCATATGCCTTCTTTACAGTGTCGATAGTCTGACCTGTATACTGCATATAGAGATCAAGTGAGATGCCCTGTGGTGCAAGTCTCTGCTCCAGCTCGCCGATCATCTCGTTTACTCTGTTGTCAAACATAACCTGTGGGATCTCAGCTGTCATGTTCTCGATGACCTTATCGAATATCTTAGCCTCTACCTCAGAATCAGCGTGCTTCTCGTTAGCTTCCTCAAGCTTCTTCTTAACGTCAGCCTTGTATTCGTCAACTGTATCGAACTCTGTTGAATCCTTTACCATATCATCGTCCAGCTCAGGCATAACCTTCTTTGATATGCTCTTGAGCTTGATCTTGAATACAGCAGGTGCGCCTGCAAGTTCCTTTACCTGATACTCATCAGGGAATGTTACGTTGATGTCGAAATCCTCACCGGCGTTGTGACCAACGATCTGATCCTCAAAGCCAGGAATGAACTGACCGCTTCCAAGTGACAGTGTGAAATCTTCTGCCTTACCACCCTCGAAAGCAACATCGTCCTTGAAGCCCTCGAAGTCGATAACAACGTCGTCGCCGTTCTCGGCAGCTCTGTCGTCAACTGTCTCAACAGTTACATTCTTCTCTCTGAGAGCGTCAAGCTGCTTGTTGATATCCTCATCAGTTACAGGATTGACAACTTTTTCAACTTCTATACCCTTATAGTCCTTAACTTCAACCTCAGGCTTTGTGATGCAAGTTGCCTTGAGTTTTACACCGTTTTCCTTGCTGATCTCAGTTACCTCTACCTCTGGGCGAGTAACAAGTTCCAGACCGGACTCTTCAACTGCGCCGTTTACAACAGGAGCGTACAGAAGATTTACAGCGTCCTCAAAAAATACCTGCTCGCCGTATTCCTTTTCGATAAGCTTTCTAGGAGCCTTACCCTTACGGAAGCCAGGCATAGCGATATTCTTTCTTGCTTTAAGATAAGCTTTCTCTATTGCAGCCTCAAAATCCTCAGCAGAGATCTCGATCTCAAGCTCGTACTTATTGGTTTCAACATTGTTTGTAGCTTTTAAACTCATTTATTATTCCTCCATTATATAAATGTATCTTATACATTATAGCACAAATATATTGTCATTTCCAGCATTTTTTTATAAATTGTCACTTTGCACAATTTTCGTTATGTCCAATGGGTCAAAATGCAAGAAATCACTAGCTATAAGCCGATATTCCACTCCGTCACGAGTGCCGTTTATTGCATAAGCGTGGGCTCTTCCGTGAAGGTGTCCGTAAAAACACTTTTTTATGCCGTATTTATGAAGCACTTCAAGCATATCATAATTGCAGCTATTGCCGAAAAGCGGCGGATAATGCAAAAACACCACAGGCTCTAAGCCTGCCTTTTGCGCAGACTCGATAGAGAGTGCAAGTCTGCCTGCTTCCCTTGCCAGAACCTTCTGATCTGCAGGTTCACCATTATCGCTTATCCAGCCTCTCGTTCCGCATATGCCGTAGCCCTCATAGCTGTAATGATTATTATGCAGGATATTTATGGTATCAAAACCGTTTTCTGCGAAAAATTTATCCATTTTGTTCTTGGTGTTCCACCAATAATCATGATTGCCCTTGGATATTATTTTTCTGCCGTTGAGCTTATTTATGAACTCGAAGTCTTTTTTCGACTGCTCAAAATTCATTCCCCACGAGATATCACCCGGTATCACCACAGTGTCCTCAGGACGAACTTTGTTCTGCCAGTTTGTTTCAAGCTTTGTCACATAATCAGACCAGCCACCGAATATATCCATTGGTTTATCTGTACCCAGCGACAAATGCAAGTCGGCAATGGCAAATAGGCTCACGGTTTTTCCTCCATTCCAGAAACTTCATGTATTATCCCGACCACTCATGCACATACTACTTTTGCAGCAAAAAGCTGCAGAAGGAGCGATGTACAAATGGAGAAGGATAGAATTTACGGTATCCACTGCAACGTAGACAACTGCGTTTACAACAGCAACAACTGCGAATGTACCGCAGGCAAGATCAATGTAGGCTGTACCTGCACTGACCCTAACTGCTGTGACGAAACAGAGTGCAAGACATTCAAGGCAAGAGGCTAATTCCCCTCGCCATGGTCAGTGGACATACGCTGTGCGCTGACCTCCGCCCGACAATAGTCGGACGGGTACATATCAAATACCCAGAGCTGAGTAGATGTAATCCTTCATATCAGCCTTGTCGATTACCTTTGTGAATCTTACTTCCTTATCCTTAAGTGCAGCAAGTGAAGCAGGAACAGGTATCTTTGAAACCTCGGCAAGCTCGTCAACAAGACCGAACTCGTCAGCGTTTGTATCCTTACCGATAGCTGCAAGAACTGAACCTGAGAACTTATATGGGCTTGCTGTTGAAGCGATAACAGTCTTTGTCTTGTCGCCTGTAGCAGCCGCATAGTCCTTGTATACCTTCACTGCAACGGCTGTGTGAGTGTCGCAGGTGTAAGAATACTCGTCATAGATCTCCTTGATGCAAGCCTTTGTCTGCTCATCGTCGCAGCAGCCTGCATAGAACTCGTCAGCGATAGCCTTCTTCACTTCGTCTGTTACCTCATATCTGCCAGTCTTGGAAAGGCTGCCGAACCACTCTCTTATCTGAGCGTCGTCAGAGCCACTAAGGTGATAGAGAAGTCTTTCAAGGTTAGAGGAAATAAGGATATCCATAGAAGGAGAGATAGTTGTATGGAACGGACGATTTCTGTCATAAATACCTGTCTTTATAAAGTCTGTGAGGACGTTATTTGCGTTTGAAGCGCAGATAAGCTTATTAACAGGAACACCCATATGCTTTGCATAGTAGCCTGCAAGGATATTACCGAAGTTGCCTGTTGGAACAACTATATTTATCTTGTCGCCAAGCTCGATCTCGCCGTCAGCAACAAGCTGAGCGTATGTAGATACATAATAGATTATCTGTGGTGCAAGTCTGCCCCAGTTGATAGAGTTTGCAGAGGAGAACATCATGCCGTTCTCAGCAAGCTTGTCGGCAGTTTCCTTGCTTGTGAAGATAGTCTTAACACCTGTCTGAGCGTCGTCAAAGTTGCCCTTGATAGCGCAAACGCCGACGTTGCCGCCCTCCTGAGTTGTCATCTGCTTTTTCTGCATAGCTGAAACTCCGTCCTCTGGATAGAACACGAGTATCTCTGTACCCTCAACGTCCTTGAAGCCCTCAAGAGCAGCCTTACCAGTGTCGCCTGATGTAGCAACGAGGATAACTACCTTCTTGTCAACGCCAAGCTTCTTGATAGAAGTTGTGAGCAGATATGGAAGTATCTGGAGAGCCATATCCTTAAATGCACAAGTTGGACCATGCCACAGTTCAAGCATATAAGTGCCGTCAAAAAGGTGAGCAAGCTCTGCAATATTGTCTGTGTCGAAATTCTTTGTGTTGTAAGCACCCTCTACACAGTAGCGTATCTCAGCCTCTGTGAAATCTGTGAGGTACTTTGAGAAAACGAAAAATGCTCTCTCAGCGTAGCTTTTTTCGCCAAGAGCCTTGATATCATCAAGTGTTATGGCAGGTATCTCAGACGGAACGAAAAGACCGCCGTCCTCAGAAATGCCCTGTGCTATCGCCTGTGCAGACGAAACCTTTACTTCGCTGTTTCTTGTACTTTTGTAAAACATAAACAACAACCCTTCTTGTTTTAGATGTCCGACAGGTGTCGGCTATTTACAGACCATTTGTTCAGATAACGTCTAACATTCCACGTCACGGGCGAACAGTGTTCGCCCCTACAGACACAGTTCGTTCGGCATATCCGACCCATGGTCTTTATTTCATACTTGCATCAAAAGCGTTCACATAATATCTCAGCTTTTTGACTCTGCCGTTCTCCAGCTCCACCGCCGCAACATCGAACCGACAGCACACAGGCTCTAAAATCCCCTTACAAAAAGCCTGTGCTGTCTGAACGATACGCCGCTGCTTGACCGGATCAACAGCCTCTTCAGCGGAGGTAAGAGAGCCATGCTCCCTAGTTTTGACCTCCACGAAGGCTATGATATCCGCTTTCTCTGCGATTATATCTATTTCACCGCCTCTGACGGTAAAATTCCTCTTTATTATCTCATACCCGTGTCTTACAAGAAAGCCGCAAACTGCGTCCTCCCCGATATTGCCCGCCTTTCGGCGCTGGGTATGGTCAATGCCCATTTTTCTTTGCATAATACTTTTTGAGAAAACTCATTCTATGTATCCCGCATGGTCCATACTGGTCTATCATCTGATAGTGGAGCTTTGTGCCATAGCCCTTATGCTTCTCAAACCGATACTCAGGATATTGTTCAGCCATTTGCTCCATATACCTGTCCCTTGCGACCTTTGCAAGAATTGAAGCCGCCGCCACTGCCTGACTTTTGGCATCTCCCTTTACCACCGCTATGGCTGGACACTCAAGCCCCTCAGGGGTCTTGTTCCCGTCGATAAGGCAAACATCAGGCTTTGTGTCCATATCCTCCACCGCTCTTTTCATTGCAAGCATTGCGGCGTTAAGTATATTTATATCCTCTATCTCTTCCACTGTTGCGGTCTGTATAGAAAAGTCAACTGCTTTTTCCATTATCTCATCAAAAAGCTCCTCACGCTTTTTCGCTGTAAGCTTTTTGCTGTCGTTTATCCCCTCTATAACTGTGTCCTTATCAAATATCACAGCCGCTGCAAACACATCTCCTGCAAGAGGACCTCTGCCAGCTTCATCGCAGCCGCACACCACGTTATGATCTTTTCTTATCTCGTTGTCAAACTCGCTGAGCGTCATATCAATACCCCTTTGGCTTTTCAAGAGTAAGTCTGCCGAGAGTACCGTTTCTGAACTCGTCCATAACTGTAATGGCTGCCCTTTCGGTATTTATCTCTCCGCCAGAAACTAAAAAGCCACGCTTTCTGCCTATTCTTTCAAGAAGCTCAAAGCCTACCACACAGCCGATAGTTTCCTCGTCAGCAGGCTCTATATCGTCTGTTCTGATGCCATAACGTTTCTCGATAAGCTCAGGATAGTTCTCTTTCAAAAACTCCAGCAGACGGCAGGCGAGATATTCCATATCCATGATATCGTCCTTGACCGCACCTGTGAAAGCAAGCCTTTCGCCAACAAGCTTATCCTCAAACTTAGGCCACAGCACACCCGGCATATCCAAAAGTTCAAAGCCCTCGTCAAGCTTCACCCACTGTTTACCTCTTGTAACACCGGGTCTGTCCTCGACTTTTGCAAGCCTTGACCCTGCAAGTCTGTTTATAAATGACGACTTGCCAACATTTGGTATACCGACTATCATTATTCTTATAGGTCTGCCAGACATACCCTTGGCATTCCATTTCTCAATATCGTCCTTTAAAAGCTCTTTGAGCTTTCCATAAAACTTGCTTACGTTTTTGCCACTCCTACAATCTGTAGCAAGAGCAGTTATTCCCTGTTTTGCATAATAGTCGAGCCACATTGCCGTTACCTCAGGGTCGGCTGAATCAGCCTTGTTGAGAAGCACAAGCCTTGGCTTTGAGCCAACGATACGCTTCATTTCAGGGTTTCTGCTTGAAAACGGGATACGAGCGTCAGTTATTTCCACCACTGCGTCCACAAGCTTCAGGTTTGACGCCATTATACGGCGTGTTTTTGCCATATGTCCAGGAAACCACTGAACGTGAGATACTTCGCTCATATCTTCCTCCTTACTCTAACTCAATCTACCTTACCAATGCCCTCATCATTGCCTGCCGCAAATCGAAACAGAACTCTGCCGACTATCTCGTCATAAGGCACATATCCTATTACACGGCTGTCTGTGGAATGATTTCGGTTGTCGCCCATTACAAAGCAACATCCCGCAGGCACTTCATATTCATAAACTTCACTTTCTTTATTATAGTATCTTTCATCAAAATACTCGTCATCAAAGCTGCCGTCGCACTTAATATAGCTCTCATCAAGCACTGCTCCGTTGACCTTGACTATAGCCGACTTGCTGTCTATCTCGACCTTTTGCCCTTCTACGGCAATGATACGTTTGATTATCCTATTGTCAAGAACAGACGAGTTGACCACAACTATATCCCCCTGCTTTGGCGTATAAAGCAGTTTTGATATAACAAGAGAATCATTTTCAAAAAGAGTGTCCTGCATTGACTGTCCTTGTACATTCACTGTTCTAAACACAAAAGTAAAAACAAGCACGACCACGAACATTGCCATGACTATGATCTCAAGAAAGTCGAACAGATTATCAACAGCTCTTTTACCCTGCTTTTTCAACTTACCTTACCAAAGCTGTCAAATGGATAAAGCCTTAAAACTGCCTTACCAAGCACGTCAGATGGGTCGATAAAGCCTATCCTTCTGCTGTCTGTGGAATTATTTCTGTTATCACCCATGACGAACAGCTTACCCTCAGGCACGTCATACTCAAAAACATTTTCTTCCACTTCATACTTCTCATCAAAGAGATTAGTGTTATACATAGCTTCCCTGATATTGTCATTTGAAATGACCTTACCGTTTACTGTAACGGTGTTGTTATTATAATCAACGACAACCTTATCCCCACCGGTGCCGATAACACGCTTGATTATAGTTTTGCCAAGCTTTTCGCTGTTGATAACAACGATATCGCCCTTTTGGGGTGTATAATTTATGTGAGTGATTATAAGTCTATCCTGATCCTGCAAGGTCTCACGCATAGAAGGACCCTGAACAAGAACTATCCTGAAGAAAAAAGTAAATATCAGGATCACCACAAACATAGCGAACACGAAAGATTCAGCCCATTCAAAGACCTCGTCCATAACATTCACGGGCTGTTTTTCCTTCAGGTCGTCAGGGGCGGCTTTTTTAGCCTTGTCAATATCCTCCTGAGAAACGTCGCCGAATTTTTTATTATCGTCCATAAAAGCCTCGATCCTTTATCCAAAGGCGGCAAAAGCCGTCAAATACTCATATAGATTTATTATATCAAATTTCAAAACAAATTACAAGGGGGTGAGATAAATTTCTTTTTGATATTGCCTAAAAAAACTTTGACAGATCAAAATTCATGGCAAAGTCATCATACCACGACAGATCGCAGCCTTGTTTTTCTTTGGGCTTTGCCGCAGTCTTTCTCTTTGAATCATTGTCAAGCCAGCCTGAGATTATGCGGTATGGGTCTGTGCAGTGCCTGCCCTTGGTAAACAGCCATTGAGATAATTTAGATATATAGCTCTCTAAAGACAGACCGACAGACCGACACCTGCTTTCAAGCTCGTTATACTGCTCTGATGTGAGCAGTATATTTTTGTGTGTGCCGAAAGACCTGACGACAGACTTCGCTGTCCCTGCGTCTTTCTTTTTCTCTTTATCTATAGTTTTATCTTTATCTTTGTCTTTATCTATATCTTTATCTGTATCTTTGTCTATATCTATATCTATATCTTTGTCTTTATCTATATCTATATCTTTATCAGCTTTTTTTGCTTTTTCTGAAAACCTTTTGGTTTGTGAAAAAGCTTTTGGTTTTTCTGCGGTATCATTTATACCCTGAGGTTTTTCTTCTGCATTATCTGCTGATGCAGCTGTCTGCTCAGCTTTTTCATCAGCATTCCCTGGCTCATCAGACTTTTTAGGTCTGCCGCCCTTTTTACCGCACTCGCTCCTTTGAGCACACATCTCTTCCCATGCAATGCCGTCACGCTCGATAGCAGCCCTCATCATAAGAAATGCTATCTTTGCTCCGCCCGACAGCTTTGGTGTTTCTCCCCTCTTTGCATAAGCAAACAGCGCCATGACAAGCTCGCCTATCTCTTCGCTGCTGTCAAGCGCCTGAAAAATGTCCTCCCAGTCTTTGTAAAGCATGAACGCTTTGTTGTCTGTGTGAAAATTCTTTGCCATTTTTATCGTCCTTTCTCTGTGAAGCAGAGGAAATTATCCCCCTCTACTTATCCAGAAAAAAAGGCGTTTTGTTGCATAAAAAATGCAACAATTGCAGAAATGTTGCCAAATTAAAATATAAATCATTTGTTTGCACAAATCAAGTGCTGATATTTTGTGCAATGTGACGGTGAAATGTCATGTGATTTTGCGGCAAGACAAACTATCCCAAATAATCTGTAGGGGCGAACAGTGTTCGCCCATGCTCAGAACTTGTACAAATTCAGAACTGTAGGGGACGACGCCCTACATGGTTTGTGAAAATATAACGAATGTACGAATATCATAAAATTGTCGGGCGATATATGCAGGCGAACGCTGTTCGCCCCTACCGTATATCGTGCGAACAACTCAGTCGTGGATATAAAAAAAAGAGCCGACCAAAGCCGACTCGTTTTTATAGAAAGAATTATCTGATAGCTTCCTTGACCTTAGCTGCCTTACCAACTCTGTCACGGAGATAATAGAGCTTAGCACGGCGAACCTTACCGCTACGTACAACCTCTACCTTTTCAACTACAGGTGAATGAACAGGGAAAACTCTCTCGATTCCACAGCCGTGAGCTACTCTACGAACTGTGAATGTCTCGTGGATTCCACCGTGCTTCTTAGCGATAACTGTGCCCTCGAATACCTGGATTCTGGACTTGTCACCCTCTGTAATTCTTACGTGTACCTTTACTGTATCACCAACATTGATAACAGGTGCCTCGGATTTAAGGCTTGAATTAGAAATCTGCTTTAAAGCGTCCACTTTAAATTCCTCCTTAATATTTTCAGACATTCATTCGCTTTATGGCAGCTATCGCTGCAAAGCCAGAGGACTGCCCGCTTTAATGTCGTGCCTTTCGTTCAAAGGCGTGGCATTAACTCTCGTCGGAAGAACCGACGGTAATTCAAATGCTTTAACATTATACCACATCTCAAAACCTTTTGCAAGGATATTTATATAAAATTTTCGCCATTTGTCATGAGTATTTTTGTACGTTCTGTATAAATTTCCGATATTTCTATACCATAACGCTCACAGAACGTGTCTATGACTACGTTCACATTAAGATTGAAGGAGCTTCCGCACGGCAGCCTTAATGTCACCTCAAAGCTGTCCTCTAGCTCTTTGCTGTCAAGCACTGTGATATGTGGCTTTATATCCACAAGATTGATAGTCTTTTTCTTGGTTCGCTTTTCTATCTCTATCTTGTCAAGTGCTATGAACTTGCCGAAAAGCTCAGCCACTTCATGTACGCTCTTATCTGTTTTCAGCCTTGCCACATACTCCGCCGCTGTAATGTCGGTATGCTTATGCTCAGGCTTTGAAACGCTCACTATCTCCAGACCAACAGGCGTTTGTGCGTTCATTCTCTCCAAAACCTCGTTGTATGGGATATCCTCAGTGAGAGCAAAGTCCATTATCTCTACCCTGCTGTCAGTGCCAAGGGGCAATGCAAGCGGGAACATTATATACACATGAGGGTTGAATCCCTGAGTGTGCCATATTGGCAGATGAGCCCTTTTGAACACTCGCTGAAAGGCTCTCATAAGGTCAAGATGAGAAATGTATTTCGCCCTGCCTGTTTTTGAAAATACCGCTCTGTATTCAAATCTCTCCAAACGGAGATTTACATTCTTCGGCTCAGCGTTTGCCACAGTAAACACCTCCGTATTCGCATTTTATGCCACAGCCTGAACAGCCCTCTTTGCAGTTTCGTGTAGTCACCGCCTGATGTGCTTTCTTGTTCTCACGAACGAAAAACTCGTGGCTCACCAGATAATCAAGGTGCGACCACGGCGCTATCTCGTCATAAGAACGTCTGCGGTGAGCATAGAAGCTTGTATCAAGCCCGCACTCCTCAAATGCTTCCTGCCACTTGTCCGCCTTGAAATGCTCGTCCCAGCCGTCAAGATAGCAACCCTTTTTCCATGCGGTGTATATCGCCTTGCCAAGACGTCTGTCGCCTCTTGCAAGAACTGCTTCCAATATAGATGTATAGGATTGGTGAGTGCTAAGGCGTATCTTGCGGCTTGTAAGACTTTTGAAAAGGTGTTCCTGTTTCTCTTTTATCTCCTCGGGAGTTGCCTGTGGCTCAAACTCGAACGGAGTAAAAGGCTTTGGTACGAATGTTGCAGTAGAAACTGATATTTGCACGCTCTTGCCACGCTTTTCTTTTGGTGTTTCGTAATAAAGGTCAAGGACTTTCTGTGCAAGCTTTGCGATACCCTCAACGTCCTCAAGGGTTTCCTCAGGCAGACCAAGCATGAAATAAAGCTTTACAGTGCTGTAACCGCCCTCAAAGGCAGTGCGGCAGGTACGCATTATCTCGTCCTCGGTGATGTTCTTGTTTATTACGTCACGAAGCCTTTGTGTGCCGGCTTCCGGAGCAAAGGTCAGACCGCTTTTTCTTACGGACTTTATTTTCTCCAGAAGCTCTTCGCTGAAATTGTCTATTCGCAGCGAAGGCAGTGAAAGGTTTATCTGCTCGCCGTCGGTGTATTCCACAAGATTTTCCAAAAGCTTGTTTATCTCTGTGTAATCGCTCGTAGACAAAGACGACAAGGACACTTCCTCATAGCCTGTCTGCTCGCAAAGGGACTTTGTTTCGTTCTTTATGGTGTCGATGCTTTTCTCTCTGAATGGGCGGTAAATAAAGCCTGCCTGACAGAATCGACAGCCTCTTATGCACCCTCTCAGTACCTCAACCACCGCTCTGTCATGGACTATCTGAGTGAACGGAACAACAAAGCCCTCAGGGTAATATACCTTGTCAAAGTCCTTGATAACACGCTTTTTGACCCTAGCAGGTGCCTCAGGGACGTTTGGCGTGATAGACTTCACTGTGCCGTCCTCATTGTAATCCACGTCATAGAATGACGGAACATAAACGCCCTCCAGCTTTGCGGCTTCTCTTAGAAACTCCTGCTTAGTAGGCTTCAAAGGCTTCATTCTCTCATAAAGTTCAAGAAGCTCAACGTTGACTTCCTCACCCTCGCCAAGAATGAACAGGTCGAAAAAGTCAGCCATAGGCTCAGGGTTGCAGGCACACGGACCGCCTGCGATAACAAGTGGTGTAAGCTCAGTTCTATCCTTTGCAAGCACCGGCACACCTGCAAGGTCGAGCATTTCAAGCACATTATTATAAGAAAGCTCATACATGAGCGTAAAGCCGATGAAGTCGAAATCCTTTATAGGGTCAAGGCTCTCCAGTGCGTAAAGAGGGATATCGTTCTCACGCATGAGTTTGTTATAGTCCTCCTCAGGCATGAAAACACGCTCGCACCACCAATTTTCACGGGCATTTTTCAGACCGTAAAGTATCTTCATGCCGAGGTGTGACATACCAACCTCATAAGTATCAGGAAAACAGAAAGCGAACCGCACGTCCACCTTATCCTTATCCTTTACAACGCTGCCCACCTCGCCGCCTATATACCTAGACGGACGCTGCACTTTAAGCAACAACTTTTCTATTTTCTTTTTTAATTCTTCCAAAGTTTTATCCTCCGATATTGAATGTCTGTACTATCTCACCGCACCCAGCAAAGCGAAAGCAATACACAAAGTGAGGTGAAACGGGCGAACTGTTCGCCCCTACAGATACATAAGCATTTCATATTATTATACCAAAAATTTATTACAAAAGCAATAAGCAAAGTGTTAATATATGACTTCGGAGAGGACGATAAAGCAGAAAGTTGCGGCAAAAGAAACGCTCACAGTGCCGTGGAGGATCATATGTATCATAGCCACCGCTGTAAGCAGTATAAACACCGCTCTGAAAAACTCGCAGACCTTGCCATTGGCAAGCAAGGCGAGTATCCTGCCACCGTCAAAATAGCGAAATGGCAGTAGGTTTAGCGCACCAAGCAGAAAATTCACCTGACAGAAAAAGCCACCACCATTTGTTAGATATGTTAGCAGGCAAAGGGCAAAATTTACTGCTGCACCACCGAAAAGCACAGCAAGCTCGTGGTATTTAGACAGCTGTTTATTATCAGGGGAAATGCGGATACCGCCCCCATAGACAACAATTTCTTGCGGTGAGCTTCCGAAAGCAGTCATGAGTACGAGATGACCCAGTTCGTGGAGTGCGCAGCTCACAAGAGTCATGAGCAATTTTTCCGTTTGGGTCGCAGAGCATATCGTCACAAGGGCTATAACAAAGAAAAAGCTGAATGAAATTCCATAAGTCGTATTTTTGATTTTTAGCTTAAACAAGTTCATCACCGAGATATGTATATTCGGTGGTCTGACAAATAATGTGTAGGGGACGGCGCCCTCGACGTCCCGCTCGGAGAAATAACACCATAACTGTTATATCTTCGATATTGGGATTATTTGGTTGCTAAATGGAGGGGCAACGCTGTGATTATCACACCCCTGATGCCGAATTATTCGGGATACATTATTGTGACGTTTGCCAATAATTCCGCAGGCGAGGGATAGCGGGACGCCGAGGGCGTCGTCCCCTACATTTTATTCGGAAGAGGTTCTACTGCCGCAAAATCGCTACGCTCGGTGCTTGTGCACAACTTTGGTCAGCTATGCCAATTCCTCACTCCTCACTCCTCACTTGTTACAGCTACAGCATCTTTCTCAAATACTGTCCCGTATAAGACCTGTCGCAAGCCGCAATTTCCTCAGGCGTGCCTGTGCAAACGATTGTTCCGCCGCCGTCGCCACCCTCAGGTCCTAAGTCTATGATGTGGTCTGCGGTCTTTATGACGTCAAGATTATGCTCGATAACAAGCACCGTGTTTCCCCCGTCTGCAAGCTTCTGCAATACCTCTATAAGCTTATGCACGTCAGCAGTATGAAGTCCTGTAGTCGGCTCGTCAAGAATGTATATCGTCCTGCCTGTGGCTCTTTTTGAAAGCTCTGTGGCAAGCTTGACTCTTTGTGCTTCACCGCCCGAAAGGGTTGTGGCCGCCTGCCCTATCTTCACATAGCCAAGACCAACTTCATACAGTGTTTCAAGCTTGCGGCTTATTTTAGGGATAGCACTGAAAAACTCAACGCCCTCTTCCACTGTCATTTTAAGCACGTCATAGATGTTCTTGCCCTTATATCTAACTTCCAGCGTTTCACGGTTGTATCTCATTCCGCCGCATACCTCGCATGGCACATACACGTCAGGCAAAAAGTGCATTTCTATTTTGATTATTCCGTCGCCCTCGCAGGCTTCACATCTTCCGCCTTTGACGTTGAATGAGAAACGTCCTGCACCGTAGCCTTTCATCTTTGCGTCAGCGGTCTGAGCGAAAAGTTCTCTGATGTCGGTGAAAACGCCTGTATAAGTGGCAGGATTAGACCTTGGCGTTCTGCCTATTGGCGACTGGTCGATATCTATTACCTTATCAAGATGCTCTATCCCCTGCATTTCCTTGAACGCTCCAGAGCGTATTTTCGCACGATTTAATCTGCCCGCAAGCTCCTTATAGATTATCTCGTTCACAAGTGATGATTTGCCTGAGCCTGACACACCTGTTACGCAGGTGAAAGTGCCAAGAGGTATCTCAACATCTATGTTTTTCAGATTGTTCTGTGTCGCACCGATAACTTTCAGATACTTGCCGTTGCCCTGTCTGCGTGTTTCAGGGACAGGTATCTTCTTTGCACCGCTGAGATACTGTCCTGTGATGGAACGCTTGCACTTCATTATATCGTCAACAGTTCCTGCGCAGACTATCTCACCGCCGTGAATGCCTGCTCCTGGTCCAACGTCAACCACGAAATCTGCCGCACGCATGGTGTCCTCGTCATGCTCTACCACTATGAGAGTGTTGCCAAGGTCACGAAGTCTTTTCAGCGTTGCGATAAGCTTGTCATTGTCACGCTGGTGCAGACCGATAGACGGCTCGTCAAGGATATACAGCACGCCCACCAGTGATGAGCCTATCTGCGTTGCAAGCCTTATACGCTGGCTCTCACCGCCTGAGAGAGTACCTGCGGAACGTGACAGGGTGAGATATTCAAGTCCAACGCTTTTGAGAAAGCCAAGGCGTGACCTTATCTCTTTTATTATCTGCTCACCGATAAGCTTGTCACGGTCGCTTATCTCAAGGTTTTCAAAAAACTCCAGTGCCTTTGCCACCGACTTGTGACAAAGCTCTGCGATATTTATTCCGCCAACTGTAACGCTCAGGCTCTCTTTTTTAAGCCTTTCACCATGACAGGCAGGACACTTTTCATCGCTCATATAAGCTTCTATATCAGCCTTTGCCCAATCGCTGTTGGATTCCTTGTAACGTCTTTCAAGGTTTGGTATAACGCCCTCAAATTCAGCCTGATAGTCAGCCTTATAGAACTTATTGCCACGCTTTAGGTGAAGCTTCTGACCTTGAGTTCCATAAAGGAAAATGTCTAAAGCGTCCTTGTCGAGATTTTTCACAGGCTCGTCAAGGGATATGCCGTAGGTCTCAGAAATTGCGTTGAAATACATCATGGCGATAGAGCCTTCTTCAAGGCTGTTCCAGCCACTGGCTTTGATTGCGCCTTGTCTTATAGAAAGGTCTTTGTTAGGGATAATAAGCTCAGGGTCTATCTTCTTGAACACACCAAGACCTGTACACTTTTCGCAAGCTCCAAATGGATTGTTGAAAGAGAACATTCTCGGAGTCAGCTCGTCGATAGAAACACCATGCTCAGGGCAGGCGTAATTCTGCGAGAAAAGCATTTCCTCTCCGCCGATAACGTCAACTCCCACAAGTCCCCCTGTAAGCGAAGAAACAGTTTCGATACTGTCGGTAAGACGGGACTTTATGCCCTCTTTGATAACAAGTCGGTCAACGACTATCTCGATAGTATGCTTTTTATTTTTCTCTATCTTTATCTCTTCCGAAAGGTCATAGGTTATGCCGTCTATACGCACTCTCACATAGCCCGACTTTCTTGCACGGTCAAGCTCTTTAGTGTGCTCGCCCTTGCGTCCTCTGATGATAGGAGCTAAAAGCTGTATCTTAGTGCCCTCTTCAAGCTCCATTATCTTATCCACTATCTGGTCAACAGTCTGCTGACGTATCTCTCTTCCGCAGACAGGACAGTGCGGCACGCCTATACGGGCGTACAGAAGTCTGAGATAGTCGTATATCTCGGTGACTGTTCCAACAGTTGAACGTGGGTTTTTGGAGGTAGTCTTTTGATCTATGGATATAGCAGGGGAAAGTCCCTCTATGCTGTCAACATCAGGCTTATCCATTTGACCCAAAAACATTCTCGCATAAGATGACAGCGACTCAACATAACGTCTTTGTCCGTCAGCGTATATGGTATCGAATGCAAGAGAAGATTTACCCGAACCCGAAAGACCTGTCATAACAACAAGCTTATCTCTCGGTATGGTAACATCAACATTTTTGAGATTATGCTCTCTTGCACCTTTTATAACTATCTCGTTAATTGGCATTGGTATTCTTTACTCTCCTTTTGGTATTGAAAAATCACATATTGGTATGGAGGCGGGCGAACGGTGTTCGCCCCTACACACGTTTTGTGGATATATATCCGTTTTATGTTTCGCAAGGCTTTTTATTTCTTCTCACCCTTTAACTCCGCAATTTTATCACGCAAGAATGCGGCGTGCTCAAATTCAAGCAGCTTTGCCGCCTCTTTCATTTCCTTTGTGAGCTTTTCTATGAGCTTTGCAGTTTCCTGCTTTGAAAGCTTTGTTTTCTGCCTTGCCTCGTATTCCACTTCTTCCTTGGTGGATATCTCTATTACATCTCTTATATCCTTGACTATAGTTTTCGGAACTATGCCGTGTTCTTCGTTGAACTTCATCTGTATTGCACGACGTCGTTCCGTTTCAGTGATAGCCTTTTCCATTGAACGTGTCACGGTGTCGGCATACATTATTACCTTGCCCTCAGCGTTTCGTGCGGCTCTGCCTATGGTCTGTATAAGTGCGCTTTCAGAACGCAGGAAGCCCTCTTTATCGGCATCAAGTATAGCCACAAGAGTTACCTCAGGCAGATCAAGGCCCTCACGCAAAAGGTTGATACCAACAAGCACATCAAACTCGCCCAGACGCAGGTCACGGATTATTTCCATACGCTCGATAGTGTCTATATCGTGGTGCATATATCTCACCTTTACGTCAAAGCTCTTAAGATAATTTGTTAGATCCTCAGCCATTTTCTTTGTAAGAGTAGTAACAAGCACACGCTGATTTTTAGCTGTGCGCATATTTATCTCGCTAAGCAAGTCCTCTATCTGACCCTCAGTCGGCTTTACGATTATCTCAGGGTCAAGCAGACCTGTCGGTCTTATTACCTGCTCCACTATCTGCTGTGACCTTTCCTGCTCGATAGGTCCAGGGGTAGCGGACACGAACACCGCCTGATTAATATGAGAATAAAACTCATCAAAGGTCAGCGGTCTGTTATCCATTGCTGACGGCAGTCTGAAACCGTAGTCAACAAGGGTCTGTTCTCGTGCTCTGTCGCCTGCATACATACCTCTTACCTGCGGCAGAGAAACGTGTGACTCGTCCACGAAAAGCACAAAATCCTCAGGCAAAAAGTCAAGGAGAGTGAACGGCGTAGAGCCTGCGGGACGTCTTGCAAGCACACGGGAATAGTTCTCGATACCGCTGCAAAAGCCTATCTCCTCCAACATCTCAATATCATAGTTGGTGCGCTGTGCGATACGCTGAGCTTCGATGAGCATATCGTTATCCTTAAAATACTTTATCCTCTCGTCAAGCTCCTGCTTAATCTCTTCGATAGCGTCGTGCATTTTATCACGGCTGACGATATAATGGGAAGCAGGGAAAATTGCGGCGTGGGCAAGTGAGCAAAGCACCTCACCGGTCACCACGTTTATTTCAGTGATACGGTCTATCTCATCTCCGAAGAACTCCACTCTTATGGCAGTGTCTGTAGAATTTGCAGGGAATATCTCCACCACATCTCCCCTGACCCTGAACTTGTTTCTCACGAAATTTATATCGTTACGCTCATACTGGATACCCACAAGGTCAGCGATAAGTCTGTCACGGGATTTCTCCATACCACGGCGGATAGACACCACCATGGACTTATACTCCTCAGGGTCACCAAGGGAGTAGATACAAGAAACGCTGGCAACGATAATAACGTCACGGCGTTCAGCGATAGCGGAGGTAGCGGAATGTCTGAGCTTATCTATCTCGTCATTAACGGAGCTGTCCTTTTCGATATAAACGTCCTTGCTAGGCACATAGGCTTCAGGCTGATAATAGTCATAGTAGGACACAAAATATTCAACAGCATTGTTCGGGAAAAACTCCTTGAACTCAGAGCAAAGCTGAGCGGCAAGTATCTTATTATGGGCAAGCACCAGCGTCGGACGGTTTATCCTTGCGATAACGTTTGCCATAGTAAAGGTCTTGCCTGAACCAGTAACGCCCATAAGGGTCTGTTCTCTCATACCGCTTTCGATGCCCTTTACTAAAGCGTCCACAGCCTCAGGCTGGTCGCCTGAAAGCTTATAATCTGAAACAAGCTGAAACTTATCCATAAATGCCTCCTCAATCGAACAGTTGTTTTACTTATTATATTACATTTATTTTTAATTGTAAAGGCTTTTTTATCAATATTTTTTGAATTTGCGTATATGTACGATTTTTCGGACTGGTATTGTTACTCAACCTGCGGTATCAGCTCGATGTATGTGTAGGGGCGAACACCGTTCGCCCGTCGAAGAAACAAACCCACGGTAACAACAAGGTTCGGCAGCAAAAAATTCTCCCCCACAATTCTGAATTTACAGCAAATCCTGAGCACGGGCGAACTGTTCGCCCCTACAGTGGTTCGGGATAGGTTCCACTGCCGCAAAATCGCTACGCTCTTTGCGGGGTTACATTTGATTAGGGAAAGGGTAAGCGGTGCAGATTTTTGCTCCGATATTACTTTATAATAGAGCACAACCTTCTCCTGCTTTTTATAATTCAATCTGCACCTAGTAGGCTTACGCCTATTGAGGCTCTGCCTCAAACTCCGCTCAGGGCTTTGCCCTAAGAACCCACAAGCCCTCTAACGCCGGGCTTGAGCCTGCGTTTAAGTGCTCGCTACGCTCGGTGCTTGTCCACATCTCTGTTCAGCTTTGCTCATTCCTCATTCCTCACTCCTCACTCCTCACTCCTCACTTAATACCGCTCCCCTCTTGCATTCTCCCACACTTTAGGTTATAATATCACTATAGTAATAATTTCAGGAGGACGTAACATGAATAGATCATATGACGAATACAACTACACCCTCTCAAAGCGTGAACTGGAAGAGCTTAAATTCTTATTCATCTCTGATGATGTGGACTACAACGACACTGACAGCAACGGGCTTACTTTCCTGCTCACTGCTATCGAAAGTGCTGACTTTGTTGAGCATGATGGTGTTCTCAAGCCTGACAAACGAAGTGTTGATTTCATCAAATGGCTCATCGCTCAAGGCTCAGATGTGAACTTCCCTGCTGACAAAAAGCCTTTACAATATGCTATCAAATGTGAAGAGGAGATATCTCGCCGTAAAGGCAAAGCCTGCGATATGTCAGAAATTCTTCTGCTTCTCCGTGAAAGCGGTGCTGACAGCTCAGGTCTTGACGAGCTTATTGACGGAGGATTCTCCGCTCGTGTGAAGCTCTGAGGTATAGCATGAGAGAATTTATAATAAATCAAAATGACGCAGGTCAGCGTGTTGACAAGTTTCTCACAAAGGCTGTGCCGAAGCTGCCTAAAAATCTGCTGTACAAATATCTGCGCCTAAAGCGTATCAAGGTCAACGGCAAACGCTGTGAGATATCCACACGGCTTGCTTGCGGTGACGTTATGCAGCTTTACATCAATGATGAATTTTTCGAGGGCGAAGTTGCTGACAGACCAGCTTTTCTCAGTGCGCCAACGTCTTTGAATATTATTTACGAGGACGAGAATATTATCCTTTGCGACAAAAAGTGCGGACTTGTGGTACATGAGGACGAAAGCGGTTCCGCGGACACGCTCATAAACAGGATACAGCACTATCTTTATGAAAAGGGCGAATATCGTCCTGAGGAGGAGCTGTCTTTTGCTCCTGCCCTTTGTAACAGGATAGACCGCAACACCGGGGGCATCGTCATATGTGCGAAAAATGCTGAAAGTTTGCGTGTGCTTAATCAGAAAGTTAAAGACAGAGAGCTTGAAAAGCTTTATCTTTGCGTGACCGTTGGCATACCAAAGGAAAAGTCTGCACGGCTCACGGCTTATCATCAAAAGGACGAGGCGACAAAAACTGTCAAGGTATCTGACAAGAAATTTCAGGGCAGTCGCACTATGATAACATCGTATCGTGTGCTTGCGGAAAACAAGGCTGATGACCTTGCACTTCTTGAAGTTGACCTTGTCACAGGCAGAACGCATCAGATAAGGGCGCACCTTGCTCACATTGGTCATCCTCTCCTTGGTGACGGCAAATACGGAATAAATAAAGTCAATCGTGCATACAATGTGAAAACGCAGGCACTTTATTCGTACAAGCTTACATTCAAATTCACCACTGACGCAGGTATACTTGAATATCTAAACGGCAAGAGCTTTCAGGTTAAAAACGTATGGTTTTGCGAAAAATTCTTCGGATATAAGCTCTGATATTTCGTTAAATCGCACTATTTCGACACTGTAGATTTGTCATATACGACAAAATAATATAATTTTCGTGCAAATTTTGTGTAAATTGTTCAAAAGTGCTTGCAAATGTATATAAAATATGTTATAATTATTTAGTCAAATTTAACGACTGTACTATATATACAGAAAATGACAGATATATTTTATAGATTTGGAGGAACAAAGGTATGACAGGAGATCTGCATTGTCACACAACACTGTCTGACGGCTCGCTTGGTATAGAAGAGGTCATTGTTCAGGCAAAAAGAATGGGACTTGACTTTCTTGCGATAACAGACCATGATACTCTTTCATCATCAAACAGAGCGCAAATACTTGGCGAACGTTATGGGGTCAAGGTCATTCCTGCGGTAGAGCTTTCCGCATGGGACAAGAAGCGCAATTCAAAAGTACACATTCTTTGCTATGCACCGCAGAAACCTGACAGGCTGGAAGGTCTTTGCCTGAAGTCATGCCAGATAAGAAAAGACTGTGCAAAGGAAATGATAGAAAAGGTAATGGCAAGATATCCTATCCCTGCCGATGCTGTACTGCACTACACGAAAAGTTCAAAGAGCATTTTTAAACAGCATATCATGAGAGCATTAGTGAATTACGGCTATGCCACTGAGCTTTACGGCTCTGTGAACGACAAGCTTTTTGCATATCCAAACGGCGAATGTCTTGTTACCCGTGAATATCCTGACGTAAACTTTGTGCTTGATCTTATCCATTCCGCAAAGGGCATTGCTGTTATGGCTCACCCTGTTATGTTCAACAACACCGAGCTGCTTCTTGAACTTATTGAGGCAGGCAAGCTTGACGGAATTGAAGCTTATCATTACTCTGCTACTCCAACTCAACAGCAGAAGCTTGTGGATATCGCAAAGGAACATGACCTGATAGTGACTGGTGGCTCTGACTTCCACGGTCTGTATAATGAGACTATGACACATATCGGAAGCATGACCACTGACAAGGAAAATCTTGATAAGCTGTTCAAGCTCATTCATATAAATTCACAAAAAGCTAACAAAGCAGCTGTGAAAACAGAGAAATAATATGGTATAATAAAGGGACATTATCATGCGGTAATGTTCCTTTAATGCGTAAAATAGAGAGGACTGTATAAAATGAACGTAATGGAAGAATCCCTACAGAAACACAGAGAATGGAAAGGCAAGATAGAGGTCTGCTCAAGAGCAAAGGTAAACAATGCAAAAGACCTGACGCTGGCTTACACACCTGGCGTTGCTCAGCCTTGCCTTGAGATACAGAAAGATCCTGACCTTTCATATGAGCTTACAAGACGTGCAAATCTTGTGGCTGTTATCACAGACGGCTCTGCTGTGCTTGGTCTTGGCAATATTGGCGGTCTGGCAGGTATGCCTGTTATGGAGGGAAAATGTGCACTTTTCAAGGAGTTCGCAGACGTTGACGCTTTTCCACTTTGCATAAAGTCCAATGACGTTGACGAAATAGTAAACACCATCGCCATGATATCAGACAGCTTCGGTGGTATAAATCTTGAAGATATCGCCGCTCCAAGGTGTTTTGAGATAGAAGCAAAACTCAAAGAGAAAGTTGATATCCCCGTTTTCCATGACGATCAGCACGGAACTGCTATCGTTGTCGGTGCGGCACTTATGAACGCCTGCAAGGTAGCTAACAAGAAAATAGAGGATATTACACTTGTTATAAACGGCGCAGGTGCAGCCGGCTGTGCTATAGGAAAGCTTTTGCTTTCTCTTGGTATCGGCAACCTTATCATGGTAGACCGTGAGGGCATAATCTGCGAGGGCGATGATTATCTTAACGAGGCTCACGCTGAAATGGCTAAGGTCACAAACAAGAACAAGCTCCACGGCTCTCTTGCCGACGCACTCAAGGGTGCAGACGCTTTCGTAGGTGTTTCCAAGCCAAAGCTTGTGACCGCTGAAATGGTTAAATCCATGAACGATAAGCCTATACTTTTCGCAATGGCTAACCCGACTCCTGAGATAATGCCCGACGAAGCAAAGGCGGCAGGTGCGTTTATCGTTGGCACAGGACGTTCAGACTTCCCTAACCAGATAAACAACGTTATCGCTTTCCCTGGAATTTTCAAGGGTGCGCTTGCGGTAAGGGCTTCTGACATCAACGAGGAAATGAAAATGGCTGCCGCAAAGGCTATCGCAGGCTGTGTGCCTGAGGACAAGCTCAATGCGGAATTTATTCTGCCTAACTCTTTTGACAGGTCAGTACCGGTCGCCGTGGCTGAGGCTGTGGCAAAGGCTGCAAGAGAAACAGGCGTAGCAAGAATTTAGGAGGTTTTTCAAATGGCAACGATAAGCTACACTCCAAAGGGAGTATGTTCAAGAAAAATTGATATCGAAGTTGAGGACGGTATCGTAAAGAAAGTGCATTTCACAGGCGGCTGTAACGGCAACACACAGGGTGTATCAAAGCTTGTTGAGGGCATGAAGGTTCAAGACGTTATTGACAGACTTGAGGGTATCGACTGCAACGGACGTGGCACATCATGTCCTGCTCAGCTTGCTGAGGCTTTGAAGTCTGCACTCTAAGCTTTCGTACTTGGACATTATACGGATATAAAAAAACGGGCGAACACTGTTCGCCCCTACAGAAAAAATACACGGACTGCAAACAAAATGCAGTCCGTTTTTTTGTACATATTCTAATTTTCTGTCGCTGTGCTTTGAGTGAAACTCATTGAAACAAATCCCGTACCAGTCACCATAATATCGGTATGATTACCGTCAGACCACTGCTCTGCACTGTTAATGCCGTTCGTTCGATAGAACTGAATGTCATATTGATTTTTTTCAGCAGAATTGACTTTTAAAGTGGCAGTGGCTCTGCCAGAACTGTCCTTTGAAATAGTCAGATCATAAGTATTCTTAAACCATGGGCTGATATCAACATAGTTCGTATCCCAAGTCAGGATGACAGTACCCTCGCCACTGCCTGACAGGCGGTAGTTGAAGCCGTCAAGATCTTTAGGCGAGGTAGCATTGTCGATGAATGTGCCTGTCCATGTTGCTGATGTGTTATCATTTATATAGATAACGCCAAGCTTTGCGGAGAGCGGTTTCAACTCTGCCTGATTTGTAGGAGTGGCTGTCACTCTCATGTATATGTCAGAATTTGTGAGCTGTGACTTATCAAAAGTCAGCACAAATTCATGCTTGTTGAAATCGTCAGCCATAAGTTTCAAAAGTGAAAACTCTATTTTTGAATTGCTTCCAAAAGTCTTTTTTTCACCATTATATTCAACTGAGTATTTTGCAGCTTCTTCTCCGGTAACGGCATTTCCGTTGCTGTCCATAAGCTCGACTGTCAAAGTGTATGTGATATCCTTGTCATTATGCTTTATCAATGTTTGCGGATAGTTGCACACATTGACTGTCACACAAGGCGAGTTTTCCATACTGCTAAAAGTTATCGTCCTTGGAAGATCATTTTCATCTGTTGTAAGATAATTAGATGAAAACAGCATACCTGCTCCCTTTTGTGTGGACACAACTCGCTTTACACTTGAAACGCTGGTATAAGCCGCCAGGACGCCAATAGTACTGAGTGCGGCTGCCGCAAAAGCTATCCATAATGCAAGCCACGATCTTTTAAGCTTTTTTATAAATTGGTCTTTCATAACAGCCACCCTCCTCTCTATTTTGTGATTTATTACTTTCTCTGAACTGTCAGGTAGACCATATCAGTTTCTTTATTGTTTTGGACGTTTTCATTCCATTTTACTCTTATTATAAAATAATCGCAAAACGGATCTTTATTGTCAATTACCGTCAGTGTATCCGATTGCCAATAAAGTGCTTCGGAATTTTTCTGAACATTGCCGTAGCTGTCATAAGACTTTTCGTGAAGTGTGCTGTTAGCAAGTATCTCCGAGCCTTGCTGATTGAGATAATGTCCCGAGATCTTATTGCCGTCTATTTTGTAATAAAACGTTTTATTCTCTTCATCTGAAACATAAACGACAGCTTCTGATTTTTCAGTTTCACTGACGCTTTTCGCACGATATATCTCATACTCAAAAGGGATATTCGTTGTATGTGCAAGCTGTATTTGATATTGTTGCACGTCTGCCCCGCCTATGCCGAAAACAAAGTCTTTATAACTGTCGTTCTCAACATCTATATCTGCCATTTCAAGATTTGCCACAGATTCTTTATTTCCTGCTGTGATATAAAGCTGAGTAGGGGCATTTATTTTTGTTGTAAGAGCAATAGAACGTTTGTGAGTAAACCACGCATAAACAGGCAGTGCCACAAGCAGTACCACTGAGATGGATACTGCTATGACTAGCTGGAGCTTCTTCTTTTTTTCTAATTTTCTGAATTTTCCAAAAATGCTTTTTGTCATAATTTTCTCCTGAAAATGCCTGCTTATTATGAATTTATAAAGCCTGTTTCTATTTTTGCGTTTGTGTAAACAACATAGTCGCTTGAGGTAGTTCCATTAACAACTGAGTTGTTATCATTAAGCAATACCGCGGTAAGCTCAACTCTATAGTTCGCATAGGTAAGTCCCTGCTCCTCAAAAGCCTTGCCTGTTTTTACTGTAAATTTCGTAACGGCTGTGTTTTGTTCTTCGCCATTATAATCAGTTGTAAAAACGCACTCCTTGCCATTCAGACCACTGCTTGATGTGGCGTTTTCCAAAGTAAAGCTACTGAGGTATTTGCTAATATCGTTTGTCTGCTTATAATCGCCACTATTGTCCTTAACATACAACCTCATTGTATACTGTATTTTTTTGCCACTGTCCTTTGTTGATCGACTCAAAGCAGACAGATCATAGATAGCATTTGCTGTTATTGCCATTTCTTCTGTAGTCATATCTTTGGCATTGATACCAAGCTGCGAAAATGGTGAATCCTTCGACTCAAGAACCGTTGACTCTGCAACGTTATAGTTTAGCTGTGCCACCGTCATTGACTTTCTATAGTAGCGTCTGGCAGGCATAACTCCACTTGCAGAGATAGAGCTGTTCTCAATATTGTTCTGGCTATATGCAACATAAGACGCCGCATTTACGCCTATACCGGTTTTGGTATCCCCGTCCTTACGCTCAGGAAACTGATCTATGATCCCTGCAGTACCATAAGTTAAGCTGATATCCGCCTTGACAGTTATAGAACCATTTGTGTCACTATTGATATAATCGTAGACCGAATCGGGATACATCAGCATATAGCTGTCTTTAGCTTCTGAAAGTGTCTCAGTCTTGCTTATTTTTGCGTTTGATAACTCTGTGTCTGAACTGTTTAAAATGCTGTAATCAACATTCACCGAAGTTCCTGCAATGATCTTTGCATTAGCTCCCGCATCTTTTTCATCAAAGCTCTTCATAGAGAATTTAAAAGCCTGATACATATTGAAATCGTCACTCTTATAGCCATTAAATGTATCTCTAAGGCTCCGATCAATGCTTATCTTTGAAGTCATTGTGGCATGGATAAAGTTATTTGACGCTGTTATCTCCTCTGGGTCATGAGCCGTCACACTTACTAGCTGTGTAAAAAAGTTTGCAATAACATATGCGCCAGTGTCATTATTTGTCACTTGGACAAGGTTTGTAGGAATATTGCCATTGAGCTTTCTTGGCTTATTACCGCTATAATAATTCACAAAGTTCTTGATGACTTTTTTTGTGCTTCCCGTTTCCGGAATATTGATAGTGAGATAATAGTTCTCGCTTATTATCATTTCGTCATTATCATTTTTTGGTGTATCACTATTCGCTGAAACAGTTATCTTATAAGTGCCTGTTTCAGCCTCCCCAGCAGGTCTATAATACTTGCCGTCGCTTGTTTTTACAGTAGCTGTAGCTTCATCATCTGCCTCAACAAGTGTTCCGTCAGATGATTCTTTAGCTGTTACCGACGCATATCTTAACAGTACATCATTCATTGTAACCGGTTTAAAGCCACTTATATTTGTCAAGTCAAGCTCACCAGTTGTTTTATTAAACTTAGCATCACTTGCGGTAGAATGATAAGTCTTGTCATTGTTATTTGCATCAACAAGAGTTAGCTTTGTATCATCGGTAAGCACACCACTGTCAGTGGCATTATCACCAATAAGATAAAGCTTTTTATCAAAGCTCCAAAGCAGACTGTCACCGTTATTGAGCATTTTTTCCCATTCGTTAGCGGATTTGTAATAGGAATACTTAAAATAAGTAGTAACAGGTGCATCAAAGCTCTCAAAAGCAAGCTTTGTTTTATCCGTATAGTGAGAATGGTTATAGTCTGTGCCTGAGATAACGTAAGATTGAAAGCTGAAATCAAGCACCTTTCTTACAAAAACAGGAATATGAAGTCTAAGAGCAGTTTTGCCACTTCCCGTTGGGTCGATATAATCAAGAGTAATGACAGTAAATCTGTTTGTGCTGTCATTGTCATACTGACCGTCTGTGACCTTGAAATATCCTGTCTTGCTGTTAAACGTAAGAGTGCTTTTGTCTGATTTTTTCAAAACGTCGTTATCATACACATAAGTTGCTGTGCTTACATTCATAAGATCTGTTGTTTTCAGCTTATTTGAACTGCTGTCGCAAACATCACAATTTGTCAGAACTGAGATATACTTTGCAAGCATTTGTGTGATATTCAACGATGAGTTATCATCTATAAGCAAAACTGGAAGATCGTTCAGCCGCTCAACGTTAAGCTCAGAAGCTTTGCCGAATGTTATAAGCTTTGATTTATCCAAATTCTCTGCATATGTCTTTATGGTACTGTTTATGCCATAGGATTTTTTGGCTGTGCCATTCGTATAAGAAGCAGCGTCATTAATGATAGTCTGCATATTTCCGCCAACAAGATCGCCTGCGAAAGTCTTACCACCGACAGTAAAGCTTGGGTTTATATTGACATAAGGTGAATAGGTATCAACGTGTGTACCGCTTCCTTCGCCTTTGTCCTTGATATTATCCTGAACGCCGTTATAGTCGGAGTGAACTGCGGTAAAGTTGGTAGGTATCTGTGAAGCATTATACTGTATATCAGGTAAACAATCCGTGTTATTTACCGATACTCCAATAAATTTAGATGATAGATTTTCATCCTTGTTCCAACCTATCAAGTTAGAAACAGACACGCTGTTGTTGCCTCTTACATAGCCTAATTTATTTATGAGAATATCATAAGCATATGTGCTTCCACGGTCATTATGGCCTATCACACCGCCTGCACCTGCACCATTGGACTTATCTTCTGCTGACAGAGTAACATTGTTGACTTCACAATCAGATATCTTCAAATCACCATTAGCTTTTATACCAACATAACCTCCGATACCTGCATCACCATTTTTAGCGGTTGGTATACCTATCGTTGCATTTTTTACAGCAGACTTTGATATAGTCACAGCCGCATTCTGTGTGCCGACCATTCCACCTGAACTTGTATAGCCATAAACACCGCAAGCTGATGTTTCAGATGTTTCTCCATAGTAACAGTCATTGATGGACAACTGGTTTTTGTTTATTCCAACGAATCCACCGGCATTACTACCATAAACATCGACGCTGACGCTTGTTTTTGTTATTGTGCAGGCTCCGTTAGACAGTCCTATAAGACCGCCCTCGTTCATTGTCTGGGTTGCAAGGGGTTTATTGTCTTTTTTTGAACCGATAAAGCTGTCTTCATTATAGGCTGTAAGCTGAACATTGCTTATTGTCGTTTTGATATTTGCATTGCCTGCGATTCCACCTACGCCAAACCAAGTTTTTGTGCCTTTATCAAGATTAGCAAATTCAACTTTATTAATTTTTATCTTAGAATCCTTAACAGAGAATTCGCTGCCTTTCTGAGAATTTCCCACAAGACCGCCTGTTTCAAATCCGCCATACACATAAACGCCACTGCTTTCAGACTTAACATTACTTATATTGATATCATTTGTTGACTTTCCTATAAGTCCTCCCACAGTATATGCGCCATATATTTCAAGATCGGTCAATGTTATTCCGATAAACTTGCAATAACTCTGTACTCCGCCAACGATACCACCTGTAGAAAGGTCTTCATTAACATACGATTGTCCATCGTAGTTATACGTCTTAACGCTGATCTTGCCGGAAAGCTTAAGGTTATTTACAGTTAAAGCATACGTTGAACAGTTTATCAACCCAACTCCTTTTACGGAGGCAAATGCGGTACGATATTTATAGTTATCCACATCTTGGAATTCAATAGTGTTACCGCCCTTGTTATCTGTTATTTTCACAGCATAGGCTTTTATATCTGTATCGAGCTTTATAGTCTGATCATTTCCCTTGATAGCTGTCAAAGACAAAGTATAATCACATTTAATGTCGCCAAGGTTACTATCCTTTGCATCAAACAACTGATTTATACCACGAAAACCGGTTCCGGTGAGGTCATAGGTTCCATTTCCTGTGAGATTAACAGTAAAGTTCTTATTTAATTCGTGTGCCCACTTTGCTTCATAAAGACCTTTTTCACTTGGCTTTGTATATTTTTTTAGCATTACAGAATTTTTCTTTTCATATTCCCTGCTTGTAGCCTTTTCAAGTCTTTGATAATCTGAGAGCGCAGTTTTGTAATCTTCATCATCAGAAGTCAATGTAGCTGTGCCAACTTTTGAATAGTCTGCATTTCGAGTAAAAGTATAATGACCATAGCCGCAAGTATTTTTATTACGGTCTGTATATCCCATACCGGACTGTGATATGATAGACAGCATAAACAACGCTTGTGCATTAGGCACTTCAATAGTATTGGTCGTGCCGGCAATAACATTTAATTTCTCATCATCACTTAGCACACTCTTAAACTGCGTGATGAGATAATTTTTCCTAGTATTGTTAAGGTTAGTTGACTTACCAAACGTTGTTCCCTCTTCGATAGCAAAGCCGTTTACAACTCTGCCTATATATGGATTGATAAAAAGATTGGTATATACGTCTTCACCCACTGCCTCAGTATTGTTGGTTGTAAGCGCACTATCTTTGGCAACGTTGTCCATATTTCTGAAAATAACGCCACCGTAAACTATGGCGCCAACATATCCGCCTGCAGTAATGAGATGTTGTTTGCTGTTATCGTTATTTGCAAATATTATATTAGGATTTGTTACCTTGACATTATCAATGATATTATCTCCACCGAACACAACGCCCATAACACCGCCATAATACTCCGTCTTTCCGGTACTATAGTTTAATTTATTATTATTGTTTTTTGAAAGCGTTACTTCTTTGGTATATTCTATATTGATATCTTTTACAACACTTCCGCTGCTGAACCTGATGAGCGGGCTTGCAGAATTATTGGTGATAGTTGGATATGTTCCGTCGGATTTCTTCTGTCCAACAATAACGCCCCTGAAAACGTAACTGTTTGATGTTCCGCCAAGACCTGCAAAAGAACTGCCGAGAACTATATCATCATTTATCTTGTAATAAGCCTCGCAAAGATACTTGATCATGTTATCTTTTGAAACTGTTTCATTTCCGCTTACGAAATTGCCTGTTCCACCATAAGTATAAGTTTTATGATTAGTGCCTTTGCAAAAAGCACTATTAGCATTAACAGTCGATTTATCGGCAGAAACATTTGCATTATAGTTTACTTCCCAGCCATTTGTAGGTGCGGCTGTACTGATAACTCGTGCGACCTCTGCAAGTGTGGAAGCGTCAAGGATATATGGATCAGAGTATGTTCCGCAACCCTCGTCAAGATATGGTCGCTCAAGGTTTACGTCTATCTCATCATAGTTTTGGGTGGTATCATACGATTTAGCAACATATGGCTTGTATTCAGTAAAGCTATATTCCTCTGTTGCGTTATTTTTGACATGAGAAGTATACCTGTCATCTTTACTCCAATCGCCATGATACTTATTCTGCCTGCTCACATCATCTACACGATTCTTTATGGTGTCAGACACTTCTTTTCCGTAGGTTACATTATGCTTAATATTGCCAGCTGAGTCTGTACCCCAATCGTCGTCCCATTTATAATTGTATATTGCAGAAGAGCCTGCTCCGTCAGAATGCTGAAAGCTTTCAAGCAAAGTAGCATTTTTGAAAATTGAATTTTCATTACTTGCGTCAAGCTTGATATTTGAGAAAGTCAGAGATATATTTTGACCCTTTTCGCTTCCTACATTGCCTATAAGGCTTGTTGCAGCATAATTCTGATCGCCTTTGTAATATTGCTCAGTAGTCCTACTGTGTTTTTTCTGTGACACATTCTGTATAGTGATCTCTGTCATGTTGCCTATCTTATTTATAAGCAAAGGGGCATAAGAATTTTCACCATTTAAACTTAAAGAAGTATCATTCACATACAGATCATCAAGAACGATACTGCCGGTAATTTTGACAGATTTTTTTGTAGTATTGGTGTCGTCAGCAACCGAGCCGCAAACCAATGCACCTGAATCACCATTCACCTTACCAATATTTCCCTTAAAGGTCAGTTTACCACTTATGGTAACAGCTCCATTTTCATTTCTGAAAAGTCCGCATTGCATCATGTAATGTTGTGTACGAGAATCATCGTTTTTACTAGGATTAACACTATCATTACCATTCGTATGACGAGGATGGTTATTATTTGACACTTTTTCAGACATATTAAAGCCTTTATTGTCAAAAATAATAGTTGAACTTGAACTAATAGTTAGGTTATTCGTATCAACCGGATAATAAGAATATCTACGCAAATCTATTGTTTCATCTTTTGGGAAACCAGGGTCTTTATCACAAATATATTTTTTTATGTTTGACGCCGCAAAAACTCTTGCACTCCATACAGTAGCTTTAGCTCCGCCTGTTTCATTAACATAATTTGTCCTGTATACATCAAGATTATAATAATACCTTGCACTTGGATTTGATTTCCAATCAGTGGCGTTGCTTTTGTCTTTTTTAGTCTGATTCTGATAAGTATTGCAGTTCTTTCCGTCCGTATAGAGTAATCGCTCTCCGCTATCTGTAACAGCAGGAATAGAAATTATGGCGTTCTGACCTGATACAGGGTTTGCAGCATCACCATAAATACTTGATCTAGTTATTTCATCAAAATATTCACATTTGCTTAAACTGAGTTCTGTACTGTCATCTATAACATAGCCTTTATCACCTATTCCAGTCAGTTCAAAATATGTTGCATCTGAACCACAAATAGCTTTATTATAATTAATTGCATTCATATAATCAAAACCATATGAATCATAGCTTCTTCCAAATAGTGTTCCTGAAAGCATACCAAATCTAAAGCAACGACTATTAGAAATTTTAACATCATTTGCGAAATGGATAGTTTTAACATTCCAATATCCTGTTGTTGAAAGAACGAGACCTCCAAGCTCATAACTACTAACATTTAATTTAGAATTCGATATTTTCAAATCAGAAAGCGTAACCTTGACCCTATACCAGTTATGTCCCAAAAAGCCACCACTTGTGCTTCCTGTTTTATTTACTTTGGTTGTAATTGTCAAACCATTGATGTCTACTTTTTTTATATCTATTTTATTACAAATCGTTGTATTCGTTTTCAATCCTTTGTCATCAACTGCTTTAACTTCAGCAATAAGTCCGCCTACTCTTGCATTAGAGCCTGTATGTTTATCCTCAATTGAGCCTTTGACCGTTACTTCATCAAAAACGATTTTTTTTGTAATTTCAGTTTTTGCTCCATCAACAATTCCAATAACTCCGCCCAAAACAGTGCAGTCATTTGCTTTTGTACTGTTATATTTAAGGGTGACATTAAGAGTACAGTTATTGAATGAAATGTCGGTTGTTGCACTAGCAACATCGGTAACACACCCCACAAGACCGCCAACAAAGTTTGTAAAATCTCCACTTGGAGATGCGGTCACATCAGCGGTCACTTTGTCAATAGTCAAAGCTCCGCTGTTGTATGCAGATACAGAACCAATATAACAAGCATCACCGCCAGAAACATTATCACCGACAATATTAAAGTTTGAAACAAGCGTTAAATTACTTATTTTTGCACCGCTTGTCTTTGCAAAAAGTCCGTTGTGAGTATGGAAAACTATCTTAGCGTCTTTGCCTATGCTCATAGTAATTGTATGACTATTGCCATTCAGAGTGCCTGTGAATGTACCCTCATCATTATCACGCATAAAGCCGGTTAGACCTGTGTCGCTTATATCAACATCTGCACTAAGGCTGATATTTGCAGCAAGCATATCTGCCCTGCTAGCACCGCTATACTTAACAAAATCGTTGCTATCATGCTGCATTATCAAAGCCGCACGGGCAAAATCTGCCCTATTGCTTATGGTTATATTATTATTAGGAAATCCATTTATTGTAACAGTATGCCCTGATCCATCAAAAGACAGAACACCATTAGCACTCTCAAGCAGATCGGAATCGTTAAGTCGAAGCACTCCGCCCCAATCCATATCGTCTATGACTTTTGAAGATGTCCTTGTAAATGACCAGCCGCTTAAGCTATAGATCAAAGCATTGCCTCTATTTCCTACTATCTGACATCCGTTTTTGTTAGGGTCTTTAGGATAAAAGCCTGAAAGGTTTGTTTCACCGCCAAGCCTTACAACGCCATTTTTATTAAATTTGCCAACAATGCCACCTACGCTCTGGTTTGCAGAAACATTATTTGCAGTAATTGTGACTTTGCCGCCAACATCAATAAAAGCCTGATCAGCATAACCCACAAGTCCGCCATAATTATTTTGTGAGGATGTGGGATTATTAATACTTATAGTGGTATTCTTGACGCTTACATAAGCCTTGCTGTTATCACCTATCTTACCAATAAGGCCGCCAAAATCAAGGGCATTGCATGAGCCAGTCACATTTACAGTGATATCACTTAGTGCTAGTTCAGAGCTAAGAGCATTGGCAGAATATCTTCCGACAATACCACCATAAAAGCCTGCCCTGACAGTGACATTGAAGTTTGAAGTAATAGTATCATTAGCGGTGCCCGTGATACTAATTTTTGCACTATCTGTACTATTTGTCAGCAGTCCGAAAACAGAACCAACAGCCGCACTGTCAGCGGTATCTCCTGATGAACAAGCAAGTGCCATTTTAATGCCACTGAATTTTGAAATGTCAAATGTCTTTTCATTGGCTTTACTGTATGCATAAGAGCCGAAAAGACCGCCCGCAGTTACAGAGCCTGTAACGCTTCCGGTCATGGTAAGGGTGACACCTTCGCCGACATTTATTTCTGCATTCTCTGCACTGCCCACAAGTCCGCCTGCGTTGTTTGCGGATACATTTACGCCTGTCAAGACATCACACTTGTCAACGTTCAGTGTTGCACCAGTACTCATTTTCCCGACAAATACACCTGCGTTCGATTTACCGGAAACGTCAAGTGAACTACTTGACAAGCTTACGGCAAGACTTGCGTTTTCGTCCATAGTGCCGCAAGCAAGGCCTGCATTATCCCCACCTGATACTTCCACCTGGACATCATTACTTAGAGTGATATCCAGATCGACATTTGCTCCATTTTTCATATTTCCTATAACAGACGTGAAGGATTTATAAATTGTAGCACCTGAATCATCTACAGGATCAGCTTTTATTTTCCACTTATTAGCTGAAGCCACATCGCCGTGTATAACATTCTCAGCAAGCAAAGCTGAATTTTTTTCTTCCGGTCTAGCAAAAATAATAGTATCTAAATTTGCACTGTCACTAAGATATTCAAACAGAGCAAAATTAATAGGAAGATTAATAGCTGAACCCTCATTTGCTTTGACTGTTCCCTTGAAAGGATACTTTTCATTGCCAAGTCCTTTTTCTATTCCTGTAAAATCAGAAGCCTTAAACTGAGATTGGTTGTTTGAAAACAATACAGTGATATTCTGATAAACAGAAGGGTCTGCATTAAGAAGCTTTTTAAAATCGTCTGCATTCTGTATGGTATAAACGCCATTTTTGATATCATTAGAAATGTCAGTATATGTATCTGCCGCCATAGCCGTAATAGCGTTGGTGACAGTTGATACCATTTTAGACACAACACCTGAAATGTCTGCAAGCGGCATACTCGTGACAAGCAATACGGCAGCGGTAACTAAAGAAATAACATTCTTGCGATACTTGCTGTAAAGCTTGTGGAATATTCTATTAATTTTCTGATTTCTATTAGCTTTCACTTTCAACTGCCTCCGTGCAAAGTTAATATTCTTATCTATACGTTTAGTTCAACAAGGATATATTGCACCTTTGTACCTATCTTTTCGTCAGCGTCATTATACATGGAGCTTAGTGATGATAACTGTGCTGTATTTATCACCATTAAGTATATTCTCAATAACCTTTTTATTTTGTTCTTTATCGGCATCACCTGACAAGAACAAGCTTAAATTACCCTTCATATATTCCGCAAAATTCAAACGTTCTTTACTGTTATCATCAAACAGCACATTTTTCTCTGTCAGATTTTCATCTGTGCTTTTCATTAGTATCTGACCAAGCGTGTTCGGCCATACCCAATATACGTTCACTTCCTGCGGAACGTCTACTTTACAATCTTTAAATGTCCTTGTGAATGTTTCATCACGAAGAAAATCAGAATATGTGTGATTGTTCTCATCATATTTCTCAAAAAACATGATATGTCCATTCATAAATCTAGTTACTTCTTCTTCAGTAACCTTTTCATAAGAAACAGCGTCTTCATTTTTATTCTCTGCATACCCCGTGATACTCAACTTGAACTGTATCTCCATTTCCCCCGACTGGTTCGGGACAACATAAAAAGTAAGCTTTCCATGACTACCAGGATTAATACCATTCGTCATACCGCTTTCTTCATCAAGAAGCCAGTAGATCTTGTTGTTCTCGTCAGAAGTGATGTTGCTCCCATCAGACACCTTAGAGTAGTCATTGCTGTCAAGTATCTCGGCTTTAAGCACATTAGCACTGCCTACTGTTTTCAGTTCAAATGGCGAATCTACGCTTTTCATTCCAAATGAATCAAGATCAAGGGCTTTATCAATGGTAAACCAAGCCAAGCTGACCGCAATAAGTATAAATGCCAGCACTGCAACTGGTATTATTTTTATAATAAGCAGTTTGCGTTTCTTCTTTTCTTCCTCGCTGTCTGCTTTCTCTGTCACTTTATGCTCAGCCACTTTGGCGACCTCCATTATTTCATTGAGTCAAGCTCTTTCTGCAATTCTATCATGTGGTTTCTGCAAGCGGTTATCTCGCCTGTGTATTTGTTGAACCACTCAACGTCCATTTCGTTAGGCTCTTCCTGCAAAAGAATAGCCTGAACCAGTGCTGATTGTGAACGTGATCTCTTACGCTCTATTTCCTCGATAGTAAGTCTGCATTTCTTTATTTCTCTTTTAAGCTGCCCTTTACTGCTCACGTTATTGTCCTCCTTGCATTAATTTCCCATTTTATCAACCGAATCAACTATCTCGTTGACTTCCCTATAGCCTTTGTCAAGATTTTCGGTGATATGGTCAAGTGCTTTTTTTACGTCCTCAAGCTTGCCCTGCATTTGTTCGGGATACTTCACAAAGCAGTAATGAAGCTCATTTATAGCCTTCTGCTCATCAGTATAATCGTCGATAAGAAATACCAGCGACCTTGCCGCACCCATGTCCGAAAGTATCATGTTATATCTCGTTGGAAGATCCTTGCCGTTTTCAAGATAAGTGTCTATCTCCTCAGAGGCGGCAGACAGATTTTCCATATACTTAGCGATGTAAGTCTTTCTGACTTCCTCGGACTTATCCATATAAAGCCCGATAAAAACGAACAGCCCTGCAAGTGCCGCAATACAAATAACGATAGCCGTTATCATTTTAGCCTTCATTATCTTTTCCTGATTCAAAGCTGTTCGCCTCCTTTTTCTCGTTTTCCTGCATTTTCAGCCGCTGAACTTCCTTTTCAACAGCCTCACGCATAAGCTTTTCCTTTTCTTCCTCAGCCGCTTTCAAGGCTTCCTCACGGTTTGAATATATTTTTATCTTGGCGATAGTTTTTACCTCATACACCGCCATGCAAACTGTTGGGATTATCACAAACAGTAAGAGGAGCTTCTTTGTTGATGCAAATGACCCAAGCCACTTGAAAAATCTGAGCTTTCCATAGTATTTTCCAATAATGCTGGCTTTTTGCACTGTCACGCTATCCTCTATTTTGTTAGCATCGCCTTTAGTAACAAAAGTGCCGTCGCTCAAAACCTCAGATATCCTGTGAGTATTTATCTCGCCTTTAATACTATCATCTTGAGAGTAGAACGAAATGATATCCCCTGCCTTTAAGCTGTCAGTATCCGTCCTTTTGATGTAAATATAGTCACCCTCATGTATAGACGGCTCCATACTTCCACTCACGACCTTCAGTACGCTGTAACCAAAAATGCTTGCTGTTTTGCCGATACAGCCACAGACCATTATGTACACCGTCACACTCAGCAGTGCCGCAAACACAGCAGAGCCAAGTATTGTCAAAGCTATTTTTACTATCCTCAACGCCTTGCCGATGATAACGACTCTCCCTCCGTGTTATTGTTTGCTATATTTCTCTTTCAAATGCCTTGCCATTCTGCCAACTGCTGAAACATGATACTCCTTATAAAGCCTCTTCATCTCAATGTCGATAGCCTTTTGCTCCTCAGCGGTGCGCTGTGGCGGAATATATGGTCTTGGCGGTCTGTTCTTTCGCTCAAGACGTTTTCTCTTTTTAAACTGCCTGTTTTTGATACGCCTCTTTACATCATATTTCAGATACGGAGCATATTTTTCATAGATGATCTCAATTTCACGCTCTGCACGTTTTCTCTCTGCCTCAGCCAGTTCTTTTTCCTTCTTGACTTTGAGCATTCTGATATAGTCCGGATTATCCGTCACAACAGGTATGATCCCAAATGCGTGAGCCAGAACATATGTTATGCCACGTTTTGCCATGTAATATGGATTTTTGGAATATTCTTTAAATATCTCATTGATATTTTTATTTTCAAAGCTTTCACGTTCAGCTTTAAGACGCTCAGCACGTTCACGCTCACGACGTTCCTGCTCACGCTGCTGTTGTGCTTCTTTCGCCTTTTTTGCAGCGATCTCAGGGGACTCATACTCTGACACAAAGCTTGAAGACACGGCTTCTTCATTCGTGCTGATCTGCTGATCCATAGCAGATCCAAGGCTGCTGCGGACGAGCTTTTTCTCCTCTCGGATCCTAGCTCTTTCCTCACGGACACGCTGCTCCTCTTCACGGCGCTGGCGCTCTTCCATTTGCCTTTTGCGTCTTGCGATATGCTTGATCTCTTCCTCTTTTTCACGGCGTTCACGTTCCTCACGCTCCGCCTTTTCTCTTGCAGCCTGCTCCGCCTGCTGTTTTTGGATAAGCTCCAATCTTCTGCGTTCAGCTTCCTCATGCTCCAGCCTTATGCGCTCTTCTTCCTCACGCCGCTGACACTCAAGTTCCTCCTGCTCGGCACGCTTTCTTTCAGCTTCTGCAGCCGCAAGCTCCTCAGCCCTCTTACGGTCTTCCTCGTCTTTGAGAAACTGCTTTTCTATCTCAACTATACGGTCAAGCTCTGCCGTAAGGTTTCCTGCCTCTTCGGCAGTCATACCCATATCTGTCTTACTTGCACTACTTTCTTCACCCTCACCAACTATGACATCATATTTATCAGACGTCTGCTTATCAAAACGCCTGACAACCTTTGGTGCGAGGGTCTTGCTCTTTATGGTTTTAAGCTCCTCCGACTTGTCTGCCCCATGGGTATATGAGCGGAAAAGCATATAGTTCATTGCGGTCAGACCATATATATCCTCGATATAAGAATCATCAGGTCTTTGTGCAGTATCGGAAACGTTGACCTCGTAGCCTGCCTTATCGTAGCTTTCAATAAACTGCCAAAGGGTAAGACACGCCATAAGGTCCACATTTTTAGTGATAGCGTTTGTTCTCATAACAGGCGGTCTGATAAAAGCGTTGCCAAGAGTGGTACAAAGCACTGAGCCTTTATAGCCCTCGATAGCCTTTTTGACCCTTTCAAGCCTCGCCCAAACGTCAGTATCCTTGCTGCCGCCGACAAGACTGTCAACAGTTTCTATCTTAAAACTAATGTTGACCTTTCTCCCGTCGCCGCTGTCAGCCACGGTATCGTAATTAAAAGAATAAGCCTCCTGCGCCTCTGCGGTCTGGACAAGCTTATTGTATCTTATATTTATAAAAATGTATAGCCTGTCAATAAGGGTATTTACAAATCTATTTTCATATGTATCAAGAGTTTCCTCTTTATGAATGTTGAGTATCTTTGACGGAGTTATCTTTCCGGTCTTTTTGTCGATATCCTGAATAAGATCGGTGTGCTGTCCCAGATGTTTTATGGACTCTACCGTTATCTTCCTTGACATAGCGATAGGCACGATCTCTTCCACTTCTTTAATGGTGTTTCTGGGATTTCTTATTACCGTATCAAGATGTGGCAGAGCTTTTTCTATCTCTGTGAGCCAGGACGAATCTATATTCTTCTCGATTATCTTACGATTAAAAGATACAGTTTTTTCGCCCGAAAGAAGCAAGGCACGGGCTGCCGCAAAGCTGTTATTGCCGTCAAACGTCTTTACAGCTTTGTCAAAAGCTGCACGCTGTTCGTTGTATTCGCTCATGCCCGTCCCTCCTCTCAAAGTTTATGAGTATAAATTTTAGTACAGTTTTTGCAATCTTTCAAGATATGCGATAGATTCTTTCATAGTGTTTCTGCCAAAAAGCTTCAGCATATAGGTGCAAAGCTCTTTCAGCTCTTCTCTTAGCATTGCCAAGTTAAGTGACTCAAATTTTCTGAATATCTTTGTGGCAAGCACATAGTCAATGCCGTCAAGTTCCTCTCCACCGCAGGCAACATATACAGGAACAAACAAGTTCATCTGCTTAAGTATACGGTTACCGAAAGCCACTCTCAGCTTTTCAATTACCCACAGGTCAAGCTGCTGGATCTTTTTCAGACTGTCCTGTGAAACAGGATACATTTGAAAAGCTTCCTTGAAGAGTGTATCAAGATGTTCAAAACTTAAATTCATAGGCGGCGTGTCAGGTGCGTCAAAGGCAACTCCCTTTGCGTCGAGATTGATAGGCTGTGCACGATCGTATACCTTATCTGAGATAGTGAACGTGGAATCGTCGTTGTTGGCAGTACCGATATACCAAATGTTCTGCGGAATACGCAGCTTGCCCTTATCAAGGCGAACAGGGTCGGTACTCCACACATTAGGAACAAGATCAAGCTCCCACTCGGCAGGATCAGGCATTTCAAGAATCGAGAGCATTTCTGCAAAGTAATATTCTACTCTCGCAATGTTCATCTCGTCGAGGAGTATGAAGTTTACATCGTCATTGTATTCAGAAGAATAAATCCTTTTGAGGACTTCTGTTTCATTAAAGTTCTTCGTGAACTCGTTGAAGTAGCCGAAAAGCTCAGTTCTGTCACGCCATGACGGCTGAACAGAAGCAATGGTGGTATCTTTCTGCAAGAATTTACCGAATGAATATGGCAATGATGTTTTACCTGTACCAGAGATACCTTGCAGGATAATGAGCTTTGTTGAAGCCATGCCTGCAATGAAAAGTCGGATAGTTTTTATGTCATAATAAAGGTGCATTCTTGAGCAGGCAAAGTTTCTGTATGCTTCGCAGATACCGCTAAGGGTGATGTCATTATTGTAAGCAGGCGGCTCGTATGTCTTGTAGAAATTGTCCACCTCGATAAGCTTTGAAAAACGGCAATCTGCTGTCTGAACAACGCCGTCCACAGTGGTTTGAACTTCGCCCTGTGCAGGCATCTGCTCGCCCTCTGCAAGCTTTGTTTCACCCTCTGCAAGAGCGGTGTTATCATATACGCCAAGCTGAGCCACCTTCATTGCCATGATCTCATCTTTTTCCTTGGTCATTTTGACCACCTGACGCTGCAGGTCAGATATTTCTTCGATAAGATCCTCGTTGCTGACGATAGAGTGTCTGAATCTTATGTATTTTCTCACAGCAAGCACTATCATAAAAATAATAAGCACAAAGATAGCCACAACAACGATAATTGCAAGCACAGAAAGTATCCAGCCCAGCGCACCAAAGTCTGCCGAGTAGGTCTTGAATATCCTTATGTAGTTTTTTATATTGAAGATCTGTTTTATGCCGTTCCACAGACCTTTGAAGATCTGCCCAAAGCCTGCAAGCATTGACGACATGAAAACAAAAAACCATTTCAGAAATCCATTCATAATGTATCACCCAAGCAGCAGTTATTTGTCATTTTTCTCCTGCTGTGCATTTTCCTCTTCCTTTTTCTTCTGCTGTGCAAGGTATTCCTCAACTGCACGTCTTTTTATTTCTTCCTCATCGCTCTCTGTGATAGCAGGACGCTTTATCTCGATTATGGTTGCGATAAGCTTATAAAGCTCAAAAAGGAAAAACAGTGCTATGGGCAAAAGTATGCAAATGAAAAATCCCGTTTTTGTTCTGAGAAAATCCATTACCTTGCCGAAACCGCCTATTTTTGCACCTTTCCACTGACCGATTATATCACCTGCATAAACAGTGTATGTATCATCTACGTTATTAGCATCGCCTCGTGTGATAAAGCCTACAGAGCCGTTATCATTGAGTACCTCTGCGATACGGTGGGTATTCTTCACCTTTTTGCCGTCTATAAGAGTCCAGAAAGTGATAACGTCGCCCTTTTTCAGAGAATTGATATCGTCTATTTCCTTTGAGATAATAAGGTCGCCTTTTTTGAAAGTTGGCTTCATTGAATCAGATTCAACTGTGAGCGGGACATATCCCAGCAGACTTGCCGTACCATTATTCTTATCAGACGAGAACACGAGAATTGTTATAAGCAGTGCAAAGATAAGCACCACCCATGCGATAACATTAAAAACGATCTTCAAAGCTTTTTTCATAATTCAAAACCTCGGAAACCCGAGGCTTCCTCCCTTCTAATTTTTTAAGTTGTTTCAACGATCTTGAAATTCATACCAAGCTTCATTGTGCCACCAATTATTTTGTCAACACAATCAGGGTCATTTCCCTCAAGCCATATGACCACTGTATACTTGTCTTTCTCACCAGGACCAAGCTTTTCACGTCGATCCTTCATGACCTCAGTAGAGGAGGCGAACTCCTTGTCACAATCGCTTTCCTTACCGCTGCCGTCAGACTTCGTTTTACCATAAACAGTTTTCTCGCCATTCACGAAAAGCTCCACTCTGATAGCTTCATCAACACTGTTCGTGACGTTCTCGATAGTCATTTCGCTGTCATAGCTAAGTGTGTCTTTACCGGAATTTATGAGATAGAAAGTATAAGCTATATACCCCTCGCCATTATGGCTGCCGTTTATCTTGTCGATATTATCAGGGAGATCTTCGCCACTGATATTTGTCATATCATAGAGGATATCCGCATTGAGCCTTGAATTGCTCGTGGTATAGTCAGGAGTTTCCGAAAGAGTAAGCCCCTGATTTATCATATCATACTTACTTATCTTAACTGTAAAGCTACCATACTTGTCGTAAAAATAAGACACCGCATAAGCCGCCGCCACGATAGCGATAAGTATAATGGCAAGAATTTTAAGCAATCTCATCAATACCACATAGCGTTTAGCTTCCTTGGCGGTCCTGCGAAGTGCAAGGGTATCGACTACTCTTGTATTTTTATCTATATTTTTACCGTCCAAAACCGTATCACCCGTTTATTACTCATTTCTATTGCGAACGTATCTTTCCGCAATATATTTTCCTGCATTTTCTCCCGAATAGTAAAGGCACTGCATACCGCTGAGCTGTTTCACCTGCTTATCATCAGTAATGCCGTCAGCTATGACCTCAGCATTAAGGTCAAAAACGAAATTCAGCAGAGAGTTCACGCAGGTATCATACCTGTCGCTCTTACCAAGAACCTGAGCCACCGAGCCGTCAAGCATGATATTATCTACCTTGAATTCAGCGGTCTTAAGCATTTTAAAGCCCTCAGTGCCGAAGCCTGTAAGCAGAAAATGAAAGCCCTGTCTTCTCATAAGAGCCACGTTATCTGCCGCTGTGCTGTCAGCTTCATCAAGCACATCAGGCGACAACTCAAAGCAGACACGCTCATACTTCACGCCAAACTTATCGCAATAATCTGCCACAACTCTCGGAGCTTCCGTCTGCCTTAAAAATCTTGCAGGCATGAACACGCTTGCCCAATCAACGTCAACTTCCCTTTCGTGAAACTTGCCCAAAGCCTGCAAGAGCTGAACTAAAGCAAGCTTGAAAATGCTAACACATCGGTCGGAAAGCTGAGCCACAGGGAGATAATCCGCAGGCATGAGCGTACCCATAGCAGGAGAATTGAGCCTTGTTTGCGACTGCAAAAAAGTGACCCTGCCGCTGTCGGTATTTTTTATAGGTCTATAGAAAAGCTCCACAGCACGAACGCCGTCAACTGTAGAATTTTCGCCCAAAGCAAAGCCACTTTCTTTCTGCTCCAATGTATTATTATAGCATATTTTCGACAAAAAACAAAGAAAAATCGGGAGATTTCCCCAAATATGGAAAATTATTTTTTATACCCATTTACCAAAAAACGCCGAATTTCTTCGGCGTCTTTTTTGTTTTATTGTTTATTGATTAGTTGCCTGCGTTATCCTTTGCCTGGAAATCGAGCTGAATTGTCCAATCCTGATTTGCAGTTGCATCATTACAGAATTTGCTTTCGCCCTCAATCCATACTCTTACAACAAAGCCCTCAACTGAATACTCGTTGTTTCCTGCACCAGCAAGTTCAAATACAGTAGTAAGATTGTCCAAGCTATCTCTGCTAGTTGGAACGGCTTTTTGTGCTGTACCCTTGGTAAAAGTAATGGTATCAAGTTTAGCACCATAATTAGCACCCTCTGTTGTCTTTATACCCTTATTATCCGTGTAGTTGTCCCAATTAAGACCAAATACACTCGCTTTATCGCCAAGAAGAGTGTACTTTGTATCTGCATAGCCAGCAACTGCACTAGCTTTTGTAACAGATAAAGTATTTGTAACTGTTGTACTATCATTTGCCTCAGTTGCAGTTTTCAACGGCAAAACAGCAACTCTAACTGCTTTTTGCAAATCATTTTCAGTATTATTCTCACTATCCTTATTCTTAATTGTAACACGACACTGAACGTCCTGTTTAGTCTGTTTTGTTGACCTTATCCACATTGGAACGTCAACATAATATCCGTCAGCACCAGAAGCTTCATCTGTTGCAAGAGCTGTATTTGCGGTTGTAGTTCTCGCTGTCAAAGTTGCTTCATCAGTTGCGGCTTTAACCTTAGTATCAGCCATAACAGCTCTACCACCAGCGTATATACCACTATCCTCAGCGTAGAACAAGCTATTACCGTCAACTGTTGAAGCTGGCTTCAATTTTCCAACTTTTTCATAATACTGACCAATATCAACTGTGCTTACCCAAGAAATGTTGTCAGCTGTAGGAGTCAAATCAGATGAACTCAAAACACCATTATCAACCTGTCCGAGTGAAATTTCAAGTGAGCCACCTGCTGTAGCGGCAAGGTTAAGTCCTGTAACTTCAGCAGTCTTGCTGAGCGTAAACCAAGCGTAAGTAGCAGTAGAAAGCATTACAGCGGAAGTTGTGAGCATTGCAACTGCAGGTATAAGTTTCTTCTTAGCAGAAGTATTCTTCTTTTCATTAGTTTTCATATCTCTTCGTCCTTTTCATAATAATTTGTCGGTTTATCCTGTCCGATACAGAGGGCGCTCGTTATAGCCGATTTGCGGTAACATGACCGCCAAGCACCTTTTGTTTATGTCAATCTTATACTAAATTCGACCCGCTTTGTCAATAAGCTACCAGCTTAGTATACATTATATTTATCTTAATACTTATTAATATGTCAGACACATTTTGCTATTTTTCGACATGATCATACTATGTAATAACAGCAGAAAGCACGGAATAACGTCATTTGTTATTCCGTGCTTTTTAAACCGATTATTCAATAAATTTTTTTGTTAAACTTCAAACGTTTTTGTACATATTAAGTTTATATATGTACATAAAAGTTACCATGCGTGAAATTTACAAAATATTTATATTCATTCTGCGCTGTCGAGCATTTTAACAGCCTTCATCATGATAGCACATTCAAGACGCTTCTTCTGTATCTGACATGACAGCTTATGCGCATTGTGGATATCACCTGCGTAAATGTAGTTGTTTGCATTGCAACCGCCACTGCAATAGAACTTTGCCCAGCACTTTTTGCACTCAGGCTTATTGTAAACGTGTGCGTGAGCAAACATATCTTTCATTTCCTCGTTGAATGTGCCCTCGTAAAGATTGCCCATTTTGAACTCGGTGATACCAACGAACTGATGACATGGGTAAATATCGCCGTCAGGAGTAACAGAAACATACTCGTTTCCGCTTCCACAGCCCCTAAGTCTCTTTATCGCACAAGGGCCCTGATCGAGGTCTATCATAAAATGGAAGAAGTTTATGAACTTGCCCTCGTCCCTTATCTTCTGTATCTTCTCGGAAAGTATCTCATACTCCTTGAAAATCCTCGGCAGGTCAGCCTCAGTTATAGCATAAGGCTCGCTAGGGTCTGCCATAACAGGCTCAACAGATATCTGATCGAATCCCAGATCATAAAGGTGCATTACATCATTTGAGAAGTCAAGATTATACTTTGTGTAAGTGCCTCTTACATACCAATCCTTGTTCTTAGGACGCTTCTCAACAAGCTTCTTGAAGTTAGGGATAATCCTGTCATAGCTTCCTGAACCGTCAACACGCACTCTCATTCTGTCATTGACTTCTTTTCTTCCGTCGATAGACAGAACAACGTTGTACATTTCCTTGTTGATGAAGTCTATCATCTCGTCAGTGAGGTGTACACCGTTTGTGGTAACAGTAAATCTGAACTTTTTATTGTGAGGCTCCTCCTGTGAACGTGCATACTCAACAAGCTTTTCTACCGTACCGAAATTCAGTGACGGCTCACCGCCGAAGAAGTCCACCTCAAGAAATTTTCTGTCTCCTGAACGCTCTATAAGAAAATCTATAGCACGCTTGCCTGTTTCATAGTCCATGAGCATTCTGCCCTGACCGAAATCGCCTGTTGAAGCAAAGCAATATTTACATCTCAGGTTACAGTCATGAGCGATATGCAGACACATCGCCTTGATAGGTGAAGCCACAGCAGACAGGGCATACTTCTCGTAATCGTCCTCGCTGAACAATATCTTGTCATTGTAAAGAGAAACTATCTCCTCATAACAATCCTCGATATCCTTGCTGTCATACATCTTTGACAGCTTTCTTACAACGTCCTCAGGACATTTCTCCTCAAAAGGCGGCTCAACATTGTCTAACAAATCATATGTCAGATCGTCTATAATATGTACTCCGCCACTGTTCACGTCAAGCAGTGCATTAAAGCCGCCAAGCTTAAACTTGTGTATCATTTAAAAATCACCTTTCGCATTTATATTCATATACAAATTTATACAAAAATAAAGGGACATAAAAATGTCCCTTTAGCAAGGCGTGTGTACGCTCGCACGCCTCAGAAAGATCGGAATATTAAGCCTCTCTCTCGCACTTCTGGTTAGCAACTGTGCAGGAGGTCTTGCAAGCTGACTGACATGATGCCTGACACTTGCCGCAGCCACCCTTAGCAGCAGTCTTCTTGAGATTAGCCTTATTGATCGTCTTGATATGTTTCATAGGATTTTACCTCCAATAATTGATTTACACTAATTATACCACATATCCCACTATGTTTTATGAACGAATAGTTAATGCAGTATAAATATTTATCCTTATCAGAATCGGCTGCTTTTAGAATTTACCCCTACAACTCCGCCTACGCCTGCACACACAAGGGTAAGCACAAGCTTTGCAGGCACGGAAAAGCTTTCGGCTGCCTTAGAAAACAGTGCACTGAGAATGACAATGATAAGAAAAATGAACACTCCGCACAGCACACCTGACAGCAGACCGTTTCTACGTTGCCTTTTTCCGCAGACATATCCCCCTGCATACGCTCCGATACCAAGTGCCGCTGTTGACATCACCGACAGCATAAGATCGGTGGCATCTATCTTAGTGATAACATACGCAAAAGCAAGCACAGCAACAAATATCGCACCGCACCCCACGCAGGCAGACAACGCCGTTGATGACAGCACAGACAGCTTTCTGCCCCCAAAAAACCTGTTATTTTTCATATCCGCACCCCCACACTGAATATCCTAAAGAAATTATATTCAAAGCCACGGGCAATAAGAACACAAAAAGGGACGGATAAAACTACCCGTCCCTTAAAAGCGATATTTACTTTACGTCACCGTCATGAATTGTTTCATTCTTAGCGATAGCCCACTTTTTAACACGTATCTTGCTTCTGTCGCCGCCTGTTTCGATAACAACAGTGTCGTCCTTGATAGAGAACACGATACCAACGATTCCGCCGTTTGTAACGACCTCGTCACCTATCTCAAGGTTATCTCTCATCTCAGCGTCTTTCTTATCCTGCTTTTTCTGCGGACGGATAATAAAGAAATAGAAGAACACGATTATGAGTACCAGTGGGATAAAAGTCATGGCAAGTGATGCAGGTGAACTCTGCTCAGCAGCCAAAACTGAAATAATTGCTGACAAATTCATCAAAAGACCTCCAAATCTAATAATACTATATTAGTATATCAGATATTTGCACAAACTTCAAGCCTTTTAACAAATAATTTTCATTTACAAGAAATTATTTCTTGTTCTTGATATACTCGTCGATAGCAGCGGCAGCCTTTTTGCCTGCACCCATAGCGAGGATAACAGTAGCAGCGCCTGTAACAGCGTCACCGCCTGCGTAAACGCCTTCCTTAGTTGTTGACTCGTTCTCGTCAACGATAAGGCAGCCGTGATCGTTTGTTTCAAGACCAGGAGTTGTGCTTCTGATAAGTGGGTTAGGTGATGTACCGATAGACATGATAGCTGTATCAACGTCAAGAATGAAGTTTGAACCCTCGATAGGGATAGGACGTCTTCTGCCGCTTGCGTCAGGCTCGCCCAGCTCCATTTTGATGCACTCCATGCCTTTTACATGACCGTTCTCGTCGCCAACTATCTTAACAGGGTTGTTAAGAACGAGGAACTCAATGCCCTCTTCCTGAGCGTGATGAACCTCTTCCTTTCTTGCAGGAAGCTCGTCCATTGAACGTCTGTATACGATATAAACGTGCTCAGCGCCAAGTCTCATTGCAGAACGAGCAGCGTCCATAGCAACGTTACCGCCGCCGACAACAGCTACGTTCTTAGACTTCATGATAGGAGTCTCATAATCGTCCTTGTATGCCTTCATAAGGTTGATTCTTGTAAGGTACTCGTTAGCAGAGTAAACGCCTACAAGGCCTTCGCCCTCGATATCCATGAACCTTGGAAGACCTGCGCCTGAGCCTACAAATACAGCCTCATAACCCATGCCCATAAGCTCGTCAATAGAAAGAACTCTGCCGATAACCATGTTTGTCATGATATGTACGCCCATGTTTGTCAGATTGTCTATCTCGTGCTGAACGATAGCCTTTGGAAGTCTGAACTCAGGGATACCATACATAAGAACGCCGCCTGCTGTATGGAATGCCTCATAGATAGTTACGTCATAACCAAGCTTAGCAAGGTCGCCTGCAACTGTAAGGCTTGAAGGACCGCCGCCGACAACAGCTACCTTGTGACCGTTTGGTTCAGCCTTTTCTACGGCAACTGCCTTGTCCATCATATAGTCTGCACAGAATCTCTCAAGTCTGCCTATACCAACAGGCTCACCCTTGATACCTCTTACACACTTGCCCTCACACTGATGCTCCTGTGGACATACACGTCCGCAAACAGCCGGCAGAGCGTTTGTTGTCTTGATGATAGCATAAGCCTCTTCAAACTTGCCCTCTGCTACCTTTGCGATAAACTCAGGTATTCTAACGCTTACAGGACATCCTGTCATACAAGGCTTGTGCTTGCAGTTAAGACATCTCTGAGCTTCTTCTATAGCCTGCTCAGGGGTGTAACCCAAAGTAACTTCCTTGAAGTTTCTAGCTCTTACCTTTGGCTCCTGCTCTGCGATAGGAGTCTTTGTCAAACTCATATTAGCCATTATCTTACACCTCCAGTAAGTCTGCACAAGTGAGCCTTTTCCTGCTCCTTATAAGTTGAGTTTCTTCTCATAAGCTCGTCGAAATCTACCTTCTGACCGTCAAAGTCAGGGCCGTCAACGCAAGCATACTTGATCTTGCCGTCAACAGTTACACGACATCCGCCGCACATTCCTGTGCCGTCGATCATGATAGGGTTGAGTGAAACGAGAGTCTTGATGTCATAAGGCTTTGTTACCTTGCAAACGAACTTCATCATTGGAACAGGTCCGATAGCGATGACCTCGTCAAACTTAGCACCACCGTCAATAAGCTCCTGAAGCTTGTTTGTAACAAATCCGTGATAGCCGTATGAACCGTCGTCTGTACAGATGTGAAGATGTGAAGAAGCCTTGCCCATTTCGTCCTCGAGGATAACGATATCCTTGCTTCTGAAGCCTGCGATAAGGTCAACTTCAACGCCCATGCTGTGGAGTTTCTTAGCCTGTGGGTAAGCGATAGCACAGCCAACGCCTCCGCCTACTACTGCAACTCTCTTGATACCCTCGTCATACTCTGTAGCAACGCCGAGAGGACCAACAACGTCATGGATATAGTCGCCCTCATTAAGTCTTGCAAGCTCAGTTGTAGATGCACCTACTACCTGGAAAATAATTGTGATCGTGCCCTTTTCTCTGTCATAGTCAGCGATAGTGAGCGGAACACGCTCGCCCTTCTCATCAACTCTGTAGATGATGAACTGACCAGCCTCAGCCTTAGCGGCAATGTAAGGTGCGTCGATCTCCATAAGAACAACAGCGTCATTGAGCTGTCTTCTTGTTACGATTTTGTACACTAAAATCCCTCCCTGAATAATTAGCAAAATAATATTGTTTTAGGCAAATAATACAAAAACATTTTCTATTATCGCCTTACAGCATATAACATTATACTATATTTAAAAAGAAATTTCAATAGTTTTTTGTTTACTTCCATAAATTTTATAATAATATATCACAATTTGTTTACATTTAACATACCATAATTTATATATCACATATCATTCTACAGATGTATCAAGTTTATCAAAAGCTATTTCGATACACTCCTGCTCCTGAACACCTCTATCACTGCCACCAAACAAGCTTGCATAGCCGTAGACCGCCGCTCCTGCGTAGTTATAACTAACTACAGCGTCATTTATCTGCCTGCCAATAATGCCGATATTTTCAGAAAATTCACTCTCGCTGTCTATCTTATATACTCCCAGACCTGCCACCAGCGTAACATCAGTTGTGCAGATATCAGCCCACTGCTGTAGGGTATCCTCATAAGGTTTCACAGAATTTTCATAACCGAAGTATATCTGCGGACAAATATAGTCTATATACCCCTCCTCGCTGCACCACTTTTTCACGTCAGCGTACATATACTCATAGTTATTTTCCATATTTCCCTGAGGTGAAACTCCCACCAGAATATCCTTATCCACTGCTTTTACCGCACTGTATATCTCACCCACCATAAGTGAGATATTGTTCAGCCGCCATTTTGCCAGATCGTCAAACTCCGTCTGGGCAGAAAAGCACTGAGCGTCAAAATCCTCGTCAATTGTGGGATAAAAATAATCGTCGAAGTGCAAGCCGTCAATATCATAATTTTCTGCAAGCTCCGCTGCACCCTCTGCTATAAGCTGTCTTACCTCATCATAAGCAGGATCGAGCCACAAATGGCTGTCGCCCTCAACCTGTTCCAGGTAGCCGTCGCCCTCGTCATACCACTTTTTCAGAAGAAAGCTATCGTCATAATTCTGAAAATACTCCTCATTCTCACACCTGAGAGGGTTTATCCATGCGTGAAAAGACAGTCCCTTATCATGTGCAGTCTGTATCATTATATCAAGCGGGTCGAAGTCACTCCGCTCACCTGCCACGCCTGTTATATATCTTGATGCAGGATAAAGTTCCGAATCATATATAGCGTCCCCGAAAGGTCTGACGTGAACATACAGGGTGTTGCAGCCGATACTCAAAGCATTTTCACACGCCTGAGAAAAGTTCTCACGAAATTCCTCGGCACTTTTCCCGGTGAGCATATCAGCAAGGTCAATATAGGATATCCATATAGCTTTCTGCACAGTATAATTAAGCTTGTGTGACGTTTCCACATCAGTGTAGTTTTTCTCTCCGCACACAGGTATCACCGATGCTTTTTCCATAGTCACAAGCCTGTCCCTCTGAGAATTTACCTCACCTCCGCAAGAGCAAAGGGTCAAAAAACAAATAAGTAAAGTAAGAATTTTTTTCAAGAATATCAGTCCTCCGAATAAGTCATCAATGAATTATACTATTTTTATTGGACAAATATTCTGCTTTTATACAGCCCCGACGTACCGCCTTTTTGCCTTATCACAAAAAAAGAACGGACAGACCTGCCCGTTCTTTGATAAACATATTTGCAGACTATGGAAGAAGTCTGTTGATATCTCTTGGGAACAGTGATGTTTCCCTGATGTTGTTCTTGTTAAGAAGCTTCATGAGAAGTCTTTCAAGACCGATACCAAGTCCACCGTGAGGTGGCAGACCATACTTGTGAGCCTCAAGATAGTTCTTGAAGTCAGCAGGGTCAAGTCCCTGAGCCTTCATCTTCTCTACCTGCTCGTTATAATCGTGTATTCTCTGACCGCCCGAAGTAATTTCAAGTCCTCTGAACAACAAATCAAACTTGTATGCTTCTCTTGGGTCTTCTCTGGAGTTCATTGCATAGAACGGAGGCTTTGATGATGGGAAGTGTGTAACAAAGATAAAGTCTGAATCGTACTTTTCCTTGGCATACTTGCCGAGGTTTGCCTCGTCCTCAGGGTCAAGGTCGAACTTCTTGCCGCTTCCCTCGCCGCCTCTCAGCAGTTCGATAGCGTCAGCGAACTTGATAGACGGAACTTCCTTTATCTCAGGAACGTCAGCGTCAAGTATCTTCAACTCGTTCTGATAGTTTTCCTTGATATACTCGAAAATGGACTTGAGCATTGCAATCTCCATTTTCATAACGTCATACATACTGTCGATATAGCCCATTTCAAAATCAAGACCGATATACTCGTTGATATGACGTGAAGTAGCGTGCTTTTCAGCTCTGTAAACAGGAGCTATCTCATAAACTCTGTCAAAGAATGCCACAGCCATTTGCTTATAGAACTGCGGTGACTGGTTAAGGAACGCAGACTTGCCGAAATAGTCAAGGCGGAAGATGTTAGCGCCGCCCTCTGCACCCTGTGCAACAATCTTTGGTGAGTGTATCTCAGTGAAGTTGTTTGCCTGCATGAACTTGTGCATACCCTGAACAAGACCCTCCTGGAGCTTGAATATAGCTCTCTCATAAGGGTTTCTCAGCGATGCGGCACGGTTGTCAAGATTTACTTCTATTGTGCAGTTAAGTCTGCCCTGTGATATTTTTAAAGGAAGCTCAGCGGCGTTTGTGGAGATAAGCTTGATAGAATTAAGCTCTATTTCAAGGCCGTTGAAGTCCTTAGGGTTTTCCTTAACGGTACCCTTTACGTTTACAAAGAAGCCCTCTCTCAGACCCTCGATAGAATCCTTGCAGTTGTCGGCAGAGTAAACTGTCTGTATAACATCTCTTGAGGTTCTTACAACGATAAACGCAATGCTTCCCATGTTCTTTATTCTATGAACACAGCCTGAAAACTCAACTTCCTTGCCCATGTTAGCCTTAGCGTCAGCAAGCATAAACTCTTTCTTGACGTCAGCCGTATCTATCATAAGCATTTTGCCGTCATTTTCAGGTACATACTTATCAGCGTTCTCATACTTTGTGAGCTTTGAAGTGTCGATAACGTTGTCCTTTACGTCCTCTTTCTTCTCTGCATCAGAAGCAGCGTTTGCAGCGGCAGCTTTCAGCTTGCTTTCAAGAATTTCTTTGATTATCTTAGGTGTTGCAACGCCCTTAAGAGCCTTTGTACACTGACCCATGATAAAGCCGAATACCTTTGTTTCGCCGTTCTTATACTGCTCTACCTGTGCGGCATTTGCAGCCAGTATCTCGTCAACGCCTGCCTCAACCTTTGCAGTATCCACAGTGATTATCATACCCTTGCTCTTTGCAATGTCCATAGGCTTGCCGCCCTCTTCTACCATTGCTCTGAACACGGTCTTAGCGTCATTCTTAGATACCTTTTCAGTGTCAGCCATTTCAACCAGCTCAGCGAACTCCTCAGGTGTGAAGCTGATATTGTTTATATCTATCTCGCCCAGATTTACTCTTCTCATAAACTCGCCGAGAATGAACACAGCCACGCTCTTAGGATTGTTATATCTCTTAAGTGCATTCTCAAAGAAATCTGAGATTATCTTTGTTTGGATAAGCGTTTTTGCGTCTATCTCAGAAATACCATATTCCTCAGTGTATCTCTTGAATCTGCTGCTTGGCATTTCAGGCAGTTTAGCCCTTATCTCATCAAGCTGAGCGTCTGTAAGGTTTAACTGAAGAATATCAGGCTCTGGGAAATAACGATAATCGTTAGCGTTTTCCTTTGTACGCATTGAAGTTGTCTTATCTCTGTTTGCGTTGTAACGTCTTGTTTCCTGAACGACCTTTTTGCCAGCTTCAAGAAGAAGCGCCTGTCTTTTTTCCTCATACTTGATAGCTCTGCCAACAGACTTGATAGAGTTGATGTTCTTTATCTCCGCACGAGTACCGAACTCAGTTGCGTCAGGTCTCATAAGAGAGATATTAACGTCACATCTCAGTGAGCCCTGCTCCATTTTACAGTCGCAAACGCCTGCATACTGCAAAAGCAGAGATATCTGCTCAACGAAAGCCATTGCTTCTTCTGCTGACGCTATATCAGGCTCAGTAACTATCTCGATAAGCGGGATACCGCATCTGTTATAGTCAGCCATTGAGATTCCGTTGAAAGCGTCATGAACGAGCTTACCAGCGTCTTCCTCAAGGTGGATATGGTTTATTCTGATATTCTTTTTCTGACCGTTCACCTCGATAGGCACATATCCAGGACCTACGATAGGTCTGTAAAGCTGTGATATCTGATATGCCTTTGGCAGGTCAGGATAGAAGTAGTTCTTTCTGTCGAATACTGAAAACTTGTTGATACCGCAGTTGAGCGCATATCCTGCCTTTACAGCATACTCTACAGCCTGCTGATTAATGATAGGCAGAGTACCAGGCATACCTGTACATACAGGGCAGCATCTTGTATTTGGCGCACCTCCGAACTCAGCGGAGCAGTTACAAAAGATCTTAGTTTTGGTAAGCAGCTCGGCGTGGATCTCAAGGCCGATGACCGTTCTCCATTTTTCCATTTGTCTTACCTCCCTTAAAGCTTTGGCGCAACAGGCTTGAAGCCCTTTTCGTATGCGTCGGCAGTCTTGATGATAGTTGCCTCGTCGAACTTTCTGCCTATAACAGACATACCGATAGGCATACCCTTGCTGTCATAGCCGCAAGGAGTTGATATTGCAGGCAGACCTGCGATATTTACTGTAACTGTGCATATATCAGCCTGATACATCTGAACAGGGTCGGAAGTCATCTCAGGGCTGTATGCAACAGCAGGAGTTGTCGGCGTAAGAATAACGTCGCACTTCTCGAATATATCGTTGTATTCTTTTCTTATAAGCTGTCTGAGAGCCATTGCTTTTCTATAGTAAGCGTCATAATATCCGCTTGACAGGCAGTAGTTTCCAAGAAGTATTCTTCTCTTTACTTCCTCGCCGAAGCCCTCTGAACGTGACTTGATTATAAGCTCCTCATAGCTGTCGGCTGTGAGTGTTCTGTGACCATACTTGATACCGTCATATCTTGACAGGTTTGAAGCCGCCTCAGCGCAGGCAAGAAGATAATAACAAGGAACAGCATACTTAAGCGACGGCATTGAACACTCGATAAGCTCAGCGCCCATTGCCTTATATTCCTCAGCAGCCTTTAAAACGGCAGACTTTACCTCATCATTGATGCCCTCTGCATAGAACTCCTTAGGAAGTGCTATCTTCATGCCCTTCATTGACTCGCCTATCTTTGCAGTGAAGTCAGGCACTTCAAGCTTTGAGCTTGTGCCGTCATGGAAGTCATAGCCGCATATCTCGTTAAGGAGTATAGCACAGTCATGAGCGTCAAGACCGATAGAGCCTATCTGGTCAAGAGATGAAGCGAAAGCCACAAGACCAAATCTTGAAACTCTGCTGTATGTTGGCTTGATACCTGTTACGCCGCAGAAAGCAGCAGGCTGTCTGATAGATCCGCCTGTATCAGTACCAAGAGCAACAGGTGCAAGTCCCGCAGCGACAGCCGCAGCAGATCCGCCTGATGAGCCTCCAGGTACACGGTCAAGATCATAAGGATTCTTTGTCTTTGCAAAAGCGGAGGTCTGTGTAGAGCCTCCCATTGCGAACTCGTCCATGGAAGTCTTGCCGAGCATTACGATATTCTCAGCGTCGAGCTTTTCCATAACGGTCGCATTATAAGGCGGAACAAAGTTTTCAAGCATTTTTGACGCACAGGTGGTCTTTACGCCCTCTGTACAAATATTGTCCTTTACTGCCACAGGTATTCCTGTGAGAGCCTTTGCCTCGCCCTTATCGATAACGCCCTGAGCCTTTTCAGCCTGCTCCAGAGCCTTTTCCTCAGTAACAGTGATAAAGCTCTTTACCTTATCGTCATATTTCTTTATTCTCTCAAAATATGTCTGTGCAAGCTCTTTAGCGGAAATTTCCTTACTGTCAAGAGCCTTACGCATATCACGGATTTTCATTGAAGAAACGTCCAAATTTCACACTACCTTCCTGTTAAATTTACTCTACGACCTTAGGCACTACAAAGCAGTTGTTTGTATTCACTGCATTTGAAAGGACCTTTGAAGTAGGCATAGATTCGATGACCTCGTCTTTTCTCAGATCGTTGAGGTAAACATCATGATTGTCCTTGAGATCGTCATAGGTAATGTCGATTTCCTTTACGGTATCCATAAGATCAATAATATCAGTCATCTGCTCGGCTGTGGCTGCAAGCTCTTTATCGGAATATTCCAGCTTGCTAAGCTCTGCCAGATACTTGACCATGTTCAAATCCATATATAATCCCTGACCTTTCTTAATATTAAGGCAACGCCTTAGGTGCAAAAATACACCAATTCAATTTAATATTATACTACATCTCATACTATTTTGCAAGCAAAAATCACATAAATTCCGATTTTTTTAATATTTGCTCGCCAAACGCCAAAAAACAGCAAGACCCACAGAGAAATTCCCTGTGGATCTAAGCACCATTACTTATTATTCTTTGTATATTTATCGAAAATATCAGTGAAATCAAATGTTGCGAAATAGTCAGCTGGAGTTTCGGCACGTCTTATCATATCGAATGAGCCGTCCTCATGAAGAAGTATCTCTGCTGAGCGGAGCTTTCCGTTGTAGTTATAACCCATTGAGAAACCGTGTGCGCCTGTGTCGTGGATAACAATTATATCGCCGGTGTCTATCTCAGGCAACATTCTGTCGATCGCAAACTTATCGTTGTTCTCGCAAAGACCGCCAGTTACGTCATACTTGTGGTCGCACGGAGCGTTCTCCTTACCAAGAACTGTAATGTGATGATATGAACCGTACATAGCAGGACGCATAAGGTTGCAGGCACAAGCGTCAAGTCCAACATACTCCTTATAAGTATGCTTATGATGTGTGCATGTAGCAACGAGATGACCGAACGGAGCAAGCATATATCTGCCAAGTTCTGTGAAGATAGCAACGTCACCAAGACCAGCAGGAACCATTATATCCTCAAATGCCTTGCGAACGCCCTCGCCGATAGCGAAGATATCGTTCTGTGGCTTGTCAGGCTCATATGCTATGCCAACACCGCCTGAAAGGTTTACGAACTTGATGTCTGCACCCGTCTTTTCATGAAGCTCAACAGCAAGCTCAAAAAGTATTCTTGCAAGCTTTGGATAATAAGCGTTTGAAACAGTGTTTGAAGCAAGGAAAGCGTGAAGTCCGAAATGCTTTGCGCCTTTCTGCTGAAGTATCTTGAAGCCCTCAAAAAGCTGCTCTCTTGTGAAGCCGTACTTAGCCTCGCCAGGGTTGTCCATTATCTGAGTTTCTATCTCGAAATGTCCGCCCGGATTGAAACGGCAGCAGATAGTTTCAGGAATACCGCAAAGGTCGTCAAGATAATCTATGTGAGTGAAATCGTCAAGGTTGATATAAGCACCAAGCTCTCTTGCCTTGAGAAAATCCGCCTTTGGAGTTACGTTTGAAGAGAACATGATGTCGCTTCCGCTGAATCCGCAGCAGTCGCTCATCATAAGCTCAGTAAGAGAAGAACAGTCAACGCCGCAGCCCTCTTCCTTGAGTATTTTCAAAATGAATGGGTTAGGGGTAGCCTTTACAGCGAAATACTCTTTGAAGCCTTTGTTCCAGCTAAATGCCTTGTAAAGATCTCTGGCTCTCTGTCTGATACCCTTTTCGTCGTAGATATGAAAAGGTGTAGGATACTGCTTGATTATCTCCTCAGCCTTTTCCTTGGTTATAAATGGTGTTTTCATTATATATCAATCCTTCTGCAAATAATATATTTTATAAAAATACATATTTATCATACCATTTTAATACGGATTAGTCAAGTGAAATATCTGATTTTAAGAAATAAAATACACTTTATTGTCATTTTTCAATACAGCCACACCACTGTCACACCCATTTTAGTAAAAAAAGCACAAAGCACACAGCCGTAAAAGCCGTGTGCTTTGCATATAAAAGCCTGCTTTATGAAGCCTGATCAAACTGGCTGTTATAAAGCTCGGCATAAAATCCACCCTTTGCCATAAGAGTTTCATGGTTTCCGCTTTCGATAACGTCGCCGTCACGCATAACAAGTATCAGGTCTGCGTTTTTGATAGTCGAAAGTCTGTGTGCGATAACAAAACTCGTTCTGCCCTTTGTAAGCTTATCCATTGCCCTTTGGATAAGAAGCTCCGTTCTCGTATCGACAGAAGATGTCGCCTCATCAAGTATGAGCATAGGCGCATTCTGGAGCATTGCCCTTGCGATAGTGAGAAGCTGTTTCTGCCCTGCGGATATTGCCACGCTTTCAGAAAGCACTGTATCAAATCCATTTGGCAGAGTATGAACGAACTTATCCAGACCGCAGGCTTTGCACACTCTTTCAAGGGACTCGTCGCTTATGCCTTCCATGTTGTAAACAAGGTTTTCTCTCACAGTGCCCTCAAAAAGCCATGTGTCCTGCAAAACCATGCTGAACATATTGTGGACAGTTTCACGGCTCAGCTGTGAGATAGGCGTGCCGTCTATGGAGATACTTCCGCTGTTTATCTCGAAAAATCTCATAAGCAGATTTACCATTGTGGTCTTACCTGCACCGGTCGGTCCGACGATAGCCACCTTCTGACCTGCCTTTACCTCTGCGGAAAAGTTCTTTATTATCACCTTGTCAGGAGTATCAGGATAGCTAAAACGAACATTTTCAAAGCTTACGTTGCCCTTTACCTCAGGCATTTCACTGCTCTTGTCGCTCTCGTCTGAAAGTTCCTCGCTTTCGATAAAGTCAAATATTCTCTGAGCCGAGGCGGAAGCTGTCTGCATATTTGTCATGCCCTGAGCTATCTGACCAAGAGGCGATGTGAAAAGTCTTACATAAAGAATGAACGATATTATTACGCCGAATGTGATAGTGCCGTTAAGTGCAAGCACTGAGCCAAAAACGCATACTGCAACGTATGCAAGATTTCCGATAACGTTCATAAGCGGCTGCATGATGCCTGACAGAAACTGTGACTTCCAGTTTGCGTTGTATACAGCCTCGTTAAGTCCACCAAAATGTTTCTTTACATTATCTGCTCCACGGGATATCCTTACTACCTCGTGACCTGAATACATCTCCTCAACATAGCCATTGAGCTTACCAAGGCTTTCCTGTCTGTCGATGAAGAACTTCTGTGATTTTGACATTATGAAAACTATCAGGAAAAGTCCCAAGAATGTGATGAACAGTGAGATGAGTGCAAGTCGCCATTCTGTAACGAACATCATTATAAGACAGCCCACAAACTGTGCCGCCGCACTGATTATGGTCGGAAGACTGTTTGTAAGACCCTGTTGTAAAGTTGATACATCATTTGTGATACGGCTGAGTATATCGCCCTGTGAATGTGAGTTGAAATACTTCTGTGGAACGCAGTTTATCTTTCTTGAAAGGTCGCTTCTCATTCTGTATGACATTTTCAGGGTGACTGTCGCCATTATATACTGCTGAATGAATGTGAACAGCGAGCTTGAAATATATATCGCTCCAAGGAAAATTCCTACCCTTGCCACCGCTTTAAGGTCAATGCCTGTCATAAGTCCGTCTGCTATAAGGTCGGTTATCTCGCCCACCTTGTCAGGCCCTATGATAGTCAGCACCGCACCAAGCGCCGCAAGAACCAATGCCACGGCAACGATACCTACACTGCCTTTCATATACTCTATTATTTTTTTCATAGCGGACGCCATTTCGCCCTTACTAGCCTTTTCGTATTTTCTCATTGTGCAGTCCCCCTTTCTATGCAAGTTCTGCCGCACTTAGCTGTGAAAGTGCTATCTCTTTGTATACGTCGCAGCTTTTCATAAGCTCCTCATGAGTACCCATGCCCACGGCTTCGCCACGGTCAAGGACTATTATCTTGTCTGCATGACGGATAGTGCTTATTCTCTGCGCAACGATTATCTTTGTTGTGTCTTTAAGTTTCTCGTTAAGACCCTCTCTGAGCTTTGCGTCTGTCTTGTAGTCAAGGGCTGAGAAAGAATCATCAAATACAAGTATCTCAGGCTTTCTTGAAAGCGCTCTTGCAATAGACAAACGCTGCTTCTGTCCGCCTGAAACGTTTCTGCCCATTTGAGATATCATATGCTCTGTGCCGTCAGGAAGCTTATTCACAAACTCCTCCGCCTGAGAAAGTGCTATGGCGTTGCTAAGCTCTTCGTCTGTTTCAGGTGCACCGCTTTCGCCGAAAAATACGTTTTCTCTGATACTGCCTGCAAAAAGCACAGCCTTCTGTGTGACATATCCAAGCTTGTCATAAAGGGTGTCAAACTTGTAGTTTTTTACGTTTACGCCGTCCACGAGGACTTCGCCCTCTGTTGCGTCATAAAATCTTGGTATAAGGCTTATAAGCGTTGTCTTGCCGCTTCCTGTTGCACCGATTATGGCAAGGGTCTGACCCTTTTCTATCTTGAAACTTATGTTGCTCAGCTCGTCCTCAGAGGCATGAGGATATCTGAAAGAAACGTTTTTAAATTCCACAGTACCCTGCTCTCTTCCCTCGCTGACGCTGCCCTCTTTTATGTTCACGTCACGCTCAAGCACTTCGTTGATACGCTCTGCTGAGACCTGAGCCGCAGGGAGCATCATGAATATCATAACGAGCATCATAAATGACATTACAACGTATGTGGCATATGTGCTGAAAACAACCACATTGCTGAAAAACGTTATCCTGTCCTGAACAGCCGTCAGGGCTATCTGCTGGATAAGCACTGCTCCAAGCCAGTAGATAGCAAGGGTCAGACCATTCATTCCGATATTCATAACCGGCATCATAAGTGCGAACATTCTCTGGTTTTTAAGCTGTGTGTTCATCATCTCCTTGCTTGGAACATCAAACTTGTCGTTCTGATATTTCTCAGCATTGAAAGCATGGACAACGTTTATGCCTGTGAGATTTTCTCTTGCCACACGGTTTATTTTATCAGTTAGCTTCTGAACGATACGGAATCTCGGTATGCAGGTCGCCATTACCGCAAGAACGAACACGCATATCACCACAACGAACGCCGCAGTCACCGCTGAAAGCTCCCAGCTCTTGCCAAGTATCTTTATAACAGCCCAAACCGCCATGATAGGAGATTTTATTATCATCTGCAAGCCCATTGATATTATCATCTGTATCTGTGTAATGTCGTTTGTTGTCCTTGTTATAAGACTAGGTATGGAAAAGTCCTGCATCTCCTCGCTTCCCATATCCATAACGTGGTTAAAAAGCTTTTCTCTTACAGTGTAGCTGAAGCCTGAGGCAGTCTTTGCGGAAAGATAGCCGCAGCCGATAGCAAGAGCGGCACTTGCAAGGGTGCAGCCCAGCATTTTAAGTCCGACGTTCAGGATATCGGAAGTTTCACTGCCTGCCGTGTTGAGCATCATGGTCAGGTCAGTCATATAGTCAGGCAGCGTCAGGTCAAAATACACCTGTCCCAGCACCAGAAGTGCACAGAGAACAGCCATAAGCACCTCACGCTTGCCCATCTTTTTAAGCAGTTTTATCATAGTTGCTACCTCCTTCTACAAACATTCTTTAAGAATGCTGTCTATATTGTCGCTAACGATATGCAGGCATTTTCTGAAATGTGCCATGTCATCGTCCGAAAAGCCAGCGATAAGCTTTTGTGCAAACTTTTTCTGTAGCTCTCTGCCCTCTTTTATAACAGGCTGAGCCTTTTCTGTGCAGACCAGACGGCATTTTCTTCTGTCGCCCTTTACCGCCTGCCTTTCAACAAAGCCTGCTTCCACAAGCTTTTCTACATGAAAAGACACAAGCGCCGCCTTGATATTCCTATATCTACACACATCACCCGCTGTGTTGAACTCAGGATTGTTCGCAAGGAACATGAGCACGTCAAGCGCCGTCTTTGGCATATCGAGCTTTTTACAAAGGGGCTGCATGACTTTTTCATATGCTTCTGCAAGCTTTTTTGAATGATCAAACATATGCGTTGCTGTTGTCATATTATCGTTCATTGTCAAACCTCCAATATTAGATATTTCAAATTTGAACAATCTAATATTAACACTTTTCCAAAAGCTATTCAATGAACATTTTGTAAATTCAGCTTCTTACAATGTCGTTTTTGTAACAATGCAACAAAAATCAAATATATGGACTATAATATTTGTACAGCAATAAAACCGCCCTCTCCGCTATTGCAATAAAGGGAGAAATGTGTTATAATAACGATGTATGGGCAGAGTATTCGCTCTGCTTCACCTTTTAAGAAAGGAAAGTGGTGCAAAATGGATATTGTAAAAGGCGATATTCTTGTAATGAAGAAAAGTCACCCCTGCGGCAGTAACAGAATGATAGTTCTGCGCTCAGGCATGGATTTCAAGCTGCGCTGCGAGGGCTGCGGACGAGAGTTCATGATAGTACGCAGCAAAGCCGAAAAGAACGTAAAAACTATTATCAGAGAGGCTGAGTCATAGCTATTCTCGCAATTTATGATATATAACAAATGTATGATATGAAATAAAAATGACAGGAGAATATAACTATGTTTGAAAAACTCAAAGCACTCGAAGATAAATTCAATGAAATAAACGAAAAGCTCATGCAGCCTGAAACTGTAAACAACACTTCACTGTATACGAGCCTTATGAAAGAATACAAGACACTTACGCCGATAGTTGAAAAGTTCGGCGAATACAAAAAGGCAAAGGCTGCCAATGACGAAGCCATCGAGCTTCTTGACGCAGGCGGAATGGATAAGGACTTCAAGGAAATGGTGCAGATGCAGCTTGAGGAGTCCAAGGAAGATATGGCTAAGCTTGAAGAAGAGCTTAAGCTTCTCCTGCTGCCGAAAGACCCTAACGATGAGCGTAACGTTATCATAGAGATAAGAGGCGGAGCAGGCGGTGAGGAAGCTGCACTGTTCGCAGGCTCTCTTTATAGAATGTATTCAATGTATGCCGCTTCAAAGGGCTGGACTATAGAAGTCATGAACGCCAACGAAACAGAGCTTGGTGGCTATAAGGAAATAACCTTCAGCGTTTCAGGCGAGGGAGCATATTCAAGACTGAAATACGAAAGCGGAGTACACAGAGTTCAGCGTGTACCTGAAACTGAGTCACAGGGCAGAGTTCACACGTCTACTGTTACAGTTGCCGTCCTCCCTGAGGCTGATGAGGTGGAGCTTGACCTTAACGAAGAAAAAGATCTGAAAATAGACGTGTTCCGTTCATCAGGAGCAGGCGGACAGCACATCAACAAGACATCTTCCGCTATCAGAATAACTCACCTGCCTACAGGTATGGTAGTTGAGTGTCAGGACGAGCGTTCACAGTTCAAGAACAAGGAAAAGGCTCTGAAAGTTCTCCGTTCAAGACTTCTTGATCAGAAAGTTCAGGCACAGAACAAGGAGATCGCAGACAACAGACGTTCACAGGTGGGAACAGGCGACCGTTCCGAAAGAATAAGAACTTACAACTATCCTGAGGGAAGAATTTCCGACCACAGAATCGGTCTTACTATCTACAGACTTGAACAGGTGCTTAACGGCGCACTTGATGAAATAATCGACGCACTTGCAACAGCCGATCAGGCTGCCAAGCTTGCAAGTCAGGAAGAAGAATAAAAAATGTTTGACACAAAAATACTGGGCACTGACGAGGACAGCATAGCATATGCCGCAAAGCTGCTCTCACAGGGTGAAGTCGTTGGTATGCCGACGGAAACTGTATATGGTCTTGCGGCGAACGCTTTTGATGAAGCGGCTGTAAGAAAAATATTCGCCGCAAAGGGCAGACCTGCCGACAATCCTCTTATAGTGCATATATCTGACATTTCTCAGCTTGAGGGACTTGTGGATAAGATACCGCCCCTTGCTGTAAAGTGCGCAGAAAAATTTTGGGCAGGACCTCTCACCATGATAATGCCAAAGTCTGAAAAAATACCAATGGTAACGAGCGGAGGACTTGACACGGTGGGCATAAGAATGCCGTCACATAAGGTGGCAAAAGCGCTTATCTCAGCCTGCGGCTTCCCTATCGCCGCACCGTCGGCAAACCTTTCAGGAAGCCCGTCACCTACAACAGCACAGCACGTCCTTAACGATATGCACGGCAGAATACCTGCCATAATAGACGGCGGAGCTTGCGGAGTGGGCGTTGAATCAACTGTTATAAGCTTTGAAGGCGATGACGGCATTAGACTTCTGCGACCTGGTTTTATCTCAGCCGAGGATCTTATGGAGATCACCCCGAACGTTCTTATCGACAAGGGCGTTTTGGAAAAGCTGGGTGAGAACGTAAAAGTTCGCTCCCCTGGTATGAAATACAAGCACTATGCCCCAAAGGCTGATGTGACCATCATTGACAGCAGTCTTGAAGCTTTCAGAGAATATGTGAAAACTCATGCTGACAATGACACCACTCTTATGGTGTTCACTGACAACGATTGTGATGGGCTTGACATCCCGCATATCTGCTATGGCGCAAATGACGAGGAACAGGCAAAAGAGCTTTTTGACGTGCTCAGAGAACTTGACGATATAGGTGCAAAGAAAGTCTATGCACGCTGTCCTAACAAAGACGGCGTGGGGCTTGCAGTGTATAACCGACTTTTAAGAGCCGCAGGCTTTCAGGTGGTGAAACTGTGAAAAAAACAGTAGTAGGGCTTACAGGTCAAAGCGGTGCAGGCAAGACAACTATATCGGACGCTTTCAGAGAAAATGGCTTTGAGATAATAAACTGCGATATAGTTGCAAGAGAAGTCACACAGGCAGGGAACGAATGCTGTAAAGAGCTTGCAAAACTTTTCCCAAGCTGCTTTGACGAGAACTATTCTCTTGACAGACAGAAACTCGGGGAGATAGTTTTTTCAGATAAGAATAAGCTTCAAATGCTCAATGATACCATATACCCTTTTATAAACAAGCTTATTGACGAAAAGATAAACGCCACAGAGAGCAGGTTCATACTTCTTGACGCACCGACCCTTTTTGAAGCAGGTGCGGATAAGCTTTGCAGTGTTATCGTAAGCGTTGTGGCAGACTTTGACATAAGGCTTGAAAGGATAACCAAAAGGGACGGCATTTCGGCGGAGCTTGCAAAAAAGCGTTTTTCTTCTCAGCATACTATGGAATTTTTCAAGGCTCACAGCGATTTCGTCATTGAGAACAACGGATCTGTGAATGACACATTCCAAAAGACCTGTGAGGTCATAGAAACAATAAAGGAAAGATATAATGGCGGCTAATGGAAAAAACAGCAGGCGTAAAAAGAAAAGGCACATAAAAAAAGGTCCCGTACTCATAGCAGTCATACTTCTGCTGTGCGGTATAGGCTGGCTCACATATCTTTATCACGAGCAGATAATCAACAAGGCAAAGGATATTCCGAACTCTTTTTCATATCCTACAGATTATGAGGAGTATGTAATAAGATACAGCACCAAGTACAAGTGCGACCCTGTGCTTGTGTTCTCTGTAATAAAAGTGGAAAGCGGCTTTAATAAGGACGCTGTTTCATCAGTGGGTGCTAGAGGTCTTATGCAGCTTATGGAGGACGCATACGATTGGATAAAATATCGCCTTGACGATCAGCGTGACAACACCTATGATGATATGTTCGACCCTGAACTTAATATCCAATATGGCACATATTATCTCAGCTATCTTATGGAAAAGTATGACGGCTCTGTAGAGCTGACAGTGGCAGCATATCACTGCGGAATGAATCTTGTTGACAGTTGGATAGAAAACGGCACTGTTGACCCTGACAATTTCAAAGTCAGCGACATACCTGACGAAAATGACCAGACTTCAAACTATGTGCGCAAGATACGCAAAGCCTATGACAATTATAAGGATATACTCAGCAGTCATGGGGATATTACAGAAAACAGTTAAGCAAAACCATGCGCAGGGGCGAACAGTGTCCGCCCATTGTAACGCAGTTTCAATAAGAATACATTAAAAGGAGGACTTTACAATGGATAACAAGAAGAAAGAAAAGTCCGAGGGCGAAAAGCTTGCAGAAAAGCTTCTTTCGGATAAGAAAAACGGTGGACTTCGCCTTAGCGAAGAAAAGCTCAAAAAGGCAGACAAGTTCTGCGAGGGCTATAAAAGCTTTCTGAACACTGCAAAGACAGAGCGTGAGGCTGTTATCGAAGCAGTGGCTCAGGCTGAAAAAGCAGGCTTCAAGCCTTATGAAAAGGGCAAGAAGTATGACGCCGGCGACAAATTCTATTTTGTAAACAGAGGAAAGGCTATCATACTTACAGTTATGGGCAAGGACGGTCTTGACAAGGGTATCAGACTTGCTGCCGCTCATATCGACTCACCACGTCTTGACCTTAAGCAGAACCCACTTTATGAGGACAAGGAGCTTTGCCTGTTCAAGACACACTATTACGGCGGCATAAAAAAATATCAGTGGACAACTGTTCCAATGTCACTTCATGGCGTTGTTATAAAAGCTGACGGCGAAAGCGTTACAGTAAATATCGGCGAGGACAAAGACGACCCTGTTTTCTGCGTAACTGATATCCTGCCACACCTTGCAGACGCTCAGATGAAAAGACCTGCTCCACAGCTCATCAAGGGCGAGGAGCTTAATCTGCTCATAGGCTCCAGACCATTCAGAGATGACGCTGTTTCAAACAAGGTAAAACTCAACATAATGGCTATCCTTAACGAGAAATACGGCATCGTAGAGGACGATTTCGTTTCCGCAGAGCTTGAAGCTGTTCCAGCATTCAAGGCACAGGACGTTGGCTTTGACAGAAGCATGGTAGGCTCTTATGGTCAGGACGACAGAGTTTGCGCATACACAGCTTTGCAGGCTATCCTCAAATGCAAAGACCCTAAAAAGACCTGCATGACCATACTCACAGACAAGGAAGAAACAGGAAGTGACGGCAACACAGGACTTAACAGCTCATATCTGCCATACTTCATTGCTGACCTTGCAAAGGTATACGGACTTGAGGGCAGAAACGTTATCTCTGCTTCCGAGTGCCTTTCAGCAGACGTAAATGCGGCATATGACCCAACATTCTCAGAGCCGTTCGAGATAAGAAACTCATCACAGATAAACTACGGCGTTGTTGCCACAAAGTTCACAGGTGCAAGAGGCAAGTCAGGCACTTCCGATGCTTCTGCTGAGTTTGTGGGCAGAGTAAGAAAGCTCTTTGACGAACACAACATCGTTTGGCAGACAGGCGAGCTTGGCAAGGTAGACGGCGGCGGTGGAGGAACTGTCGCACAGTATATCGCAAACCTTGACATGAACGTTATCGACGTTGGCGTACCAGTGCTTTCAATGCACGCACCATTTGAGATAACCTCGAAGATAGACACTTATATGGCATATAAGGCTTTCTCAGTTTTCTTTGCTGACTAATTTGATATCAAATAAGCATATCCGCTTTCCCATTTGGGGAAGGCGGATCTTTTTTTGTCCCCATTGCGACAATTTTTCCATCCAAGCAGTGCTATCATAATATCAAAGGGAGGAACGCCATGAAAATTTACATAGATATACTCCTTGTGACAAACGCCATTATGACGCTTATCATGCTGGAAGCGGCAGGCAGGATATGTCACAAGGTCATAAGTCCGCTGCGGCTGTTGACAGCTTGCTCGGTGGGAGGACTTTCGTCGCTTGTTATGACTATAGACAGCAGAGGATATTTCACTGCAGTTCTTATTGTGGTGATAAAGCTTGTCAGTGCGGTATTCTCAGTGCTTATAGCCTTTGGGTGTAAAGACCCTTGGCAACTACTTCGATACTTTATAATATACAGTGCCGTGAACGCAGTTTTCACGGGTATAGTGGTGACCCTTTGGCAGATATCAGGGAGCAAGGTGATTTTTTTCAGAAACCTCACTGTGTATTTTGACATCTCTCTATTTAAGCTTGCCCTTGCCTGCGGTATAACATATGGTCTGCTCTGTCTTTATGAGAACATCACACGCAGGTGTTTCAACAGGGCCGCAAAATACGAAGCCATATACGAAAATGGTGGCTTTATAGTGAAAGTCCCTGCCATTTGCGACAGTGGGAACAGGCTTTGCGACAGCTTCACAGGAACGCCAGTGGTGGTTTTCTGCTGTGACAGGCTTTTCTATCACTACGACCTTGACCGTGACGAGCCTGACCCTTTAAGCGGTTTCAGGCTTATCCCCTGCTCTACTGTCAGCGGTGAGGGAATTATCCACATAACCGCCGCAGGGAGCGTAAAGATAATCGACGATAAAGACCGTGTACACAACGTCAGGTGCTATGTGGGCATAAAGCCCTCGCTGAACGGAAAGTCACGGGCTATATTCAACCCAGCATTGCTGGGATAATACAGGAGGAATACAAATGACCACACTTAAAACACTCGCTCTAGGGCTGAACAGATTTTTGAGCCGTTTGTTTTCAGACGACCCCGAAACTATAGATTACCTAAACGGTGCAGATTCGTTACCGCCGCCCCTAAACAAAGAGGAAGAGAAAAAAGCCTTTGAGCTTCTTGAAACAGACCCGAAAAAAGCCCGAGAACTGCTTATCGTGCATAATCTCAGGCTTGTGGTATATATAGCAAAGAAGTTTGAGTCAACAGGCACAGGCATAGAGGATCTTATCTCAATAGGCTCTATAGGGCTTATCAAGGCGGTGAACACCTTCTGTCCTGATAAAAACATCAAGCTTGCGACCTATGCTTCACGGTGCATAGAAAACGAGATACTTATGTTTCTTAGAAAATCAAATCAGTATAAAAATGAAATATCCATAGACGAACCGCTGAATGTTGACTGGGACGGCAATGAACTGCTTTTATCCGATATTCTAGGCACCGATGACGACACCGTGAACAAGGGCATAGAAAGCGAAGTTGAGAAACAGCTTCTTCTGGAGGAGATCGAAAAGCTCTGCCCTCGTGAAAAGCAGATAATGAAAATGCGATTTGGGCTTTCAGGCAAAAAAGAAATGACCCAGAAGCAGGTCGCTGATGAAGTCGGTATATCCCAATCCTACATATCAAGACTTGAAAAGCGGATAATAAAATCCATACGGCGAAATTTAGAAAAAATATGCTGACTAAAAAACTGGCGAACACGCAAAATGTTCACCAGTTTTTATGTTATATGGGATAATTTTGTTTTCACAGCAGTGTAATTCTTCTCAGAAATAGGGATCACCTTGCCATATGTAAGCTCTATTCTGTAACGGCTTATGCGACTTACATATTCAGGATTTACAAGATAATTTTCATGACAGCGCACAAACATATCCCTATATCGTCTTTCAAACACCTTAAGGCTCTGCACTGATTCAAATGAGCCGTCAATGGTATATATGACGCAGTGACTGCCGCTGCTTTCCACATAAGCTATCCATGACCTATCCAGAAAAACAAGCGACCTGTCTACGCCATTTACTATCACTCTCTTTGTACGCCTTTCACCTGAACAGACATTTTTCTTGTATATTTCTTCATAATGTACAGGATATATCCTGTCACGTTCATCATATTTAATGGCATTGGAAATGTGACAAAGCTTTATTTTTTCTACGCCGTTCTCGCTCACCCATGTAAACTGTATCCTTTGATCTGCTCTCCCAACACTGCTGTCAGGCCAAATCGTATCCAAAATGAAAAACATTATGACCTCGCAGGAACATTCCGTAAGACCTATGGAAAACACCTTTAGGTCGCTGAGCACAAATTCAAGCTTGTGGTCTTCTTGCGAAAAAGCATCGACAAGCGCCTTTCTGGTGCGTATCACATGCTTCTCAGCGGGACCTATCCAAAGAATGTCTTCATGACAGGCATTAAGAAAGCTGTCTATCTCGTTATTGTAGTACTTAGTGAGAATATCGGCTGAACGTGTTTCAAGAACTCTATATTCCATGAAATCAAATCCTCCGTTTGCTGAATTAATTTGTACATTTTTTATTGTTTCTTCTATTATACGACATTTTTATTATTTTGTCAATAATACTGACACAATTTCATTTTCGCAAAATTTCGACAGATAAACTATGTATAAATTCTTCAGAAGTTTTATTGTAATTTTAAAGCATATGTGATATACTTAGACCATACGATAAATGAAAGGAGAAGATATCTTGGCGATAGATAGATTTTATGCGGTGATACCCGCTTATGAGCCTGATGAAAAAATGCTGGCTGTTATTGACGATATATCTTCATTGACCGATTTTCATATAATTGTCATTAATGACGGCAGCGGCAAGGATAAGCTGCCGATTTTTGCCGAAGCCGCAAAAAAAGCCATAGTTCTCACCCATGAGGTAAACAAAGGCAAGGGGCGTGGCATAAAAACCGCACTTGAATACATAAAAGAACATGAAGCCGATACTGTGGGCATCGTCATTGCAGACGCAGACGGACAGCACAAGGTGGAGGATATAATAAGGGTTTCGGAAGCTCTGAAAAGCTCCCCTGACAAGCTTATTATGGGTTGTCGCAGATTTTCGGGAAAGATACCGCTGCGAAGCAAATTCGGCAACAATATCACAAAATTTGTTTTCTCATTTGCCGCAGGAGTAAAGGTAAGCGACACGCAGACGGGCTTGCGTGGTTTTTCCTCAAAGCTCATACCTTTTATGCTGTCGGTAAACGGTGACAGATATGAGTTTGAGATGAATATGCTACTTGAATGTGCAAGAGAAGGCATAAGATTCTATGAAGTGCCTATCGAAACAGTTTACCTTGGCAAAAACGAGTCATCACATTTTAATCCTATCAAAGACTCATGGAGGATATACAAGGATATACTGAAATTCTCATGCTCATCACTTCTTAGCTTCTGCGTGGACTATATTTTCTACAGCATTTTCGCAATGATAAGCTGTAGCGTAGCGTTTTCTAACATATGTGCAAGAGTGATAAGCTCCATTTTCAACTTCTCGATGAACAAAAAATTCGTCTTTAAAAATAAGGAAGGCATTGCAAAGACAGCCGCAAAATACTTTCTGCTTGCCGCATTAATACTAGCTGCAAACACAATAATGCTAGAGCTATGTGTGAAATATCTCATACACAACAAATATATCAGCAAAATACTTATAGAAGTGCTGCTTTTCTTTATAAGCTGGGCGGCACAAAAAAGTTTCGTTTTCAGAAAGAGGGAAAGAAAAATTGACGAATAAGACAAAAAAGCCAATGCCTGTCTGGGCAATGATCATAACGGACGTTGTGCTTACAGCGGCAGCCATAGGCGTGTTCATGCTTTTTGACTACGTTATGCCGCAAAGTTCAGGAGTAAAGGGAGAAGTGATCGCAACAGTTGACAGCTCCGCAGAGGGTAGCTTTACCCTGCCAAATGCGGCTGACAACTCGCAGAAAGAAGGCACAGCACAGGACGATAGCGAGCCTGCAGTTACCACAACAGCTCCGCAGGCAGAAAAGGCTACAACCACACTGCGTACTGAGCAGACGAACCGCAGGAACTGGGGCAATCAGGACACTGCCGACTATCGTTCAGACCAAAACGCTATAAGCAGTATAACAAACGGTGCCATAACCTCTGAGGAGCTTGGCTCGGCTTCAACTGACAATGCTCAGGTGACATTATACAAAAAATCTATCGGTGAGGGAAGCAACAAGATAACCTATTTTGTGGCTGATGTTTATGTCACAAGCGCAAGCGAGATAAAAGCCGCCTTTGCAGACGGAGAATTCGGTAAGAACATCAAGGACTCAGTATTTAGTATGGCGGTGGAAAACAACGCTCTTTTCGCCATAAACGGTGATTTCTATGGTAATTCAGAACGCAGTATCGTTATAAGAAACGGTATAAAATACCGTGATGATGTCAACGACGCAGACGTGTGCGTGCTGTTCACAGACGGCACAATGCAGACCTACTCCCCGTCTGAATATGACAGCGACGCTGTTATAGCAAAAGGTGCATGGCAGGCTTGGAACTTTGGTCCTGCGCTTCTTGACGGAAGTGGCAACGTTCTTGAAACGTTCAACACAACAAAATATCTCAACAGTGCAAATCCACGTTCAGCTATCGGCTGTGTGTCGGCAGGCCACTATATTTTCGTGACAGTTGACGGCAGAAACGAAGGCTACTCAAAGGGCGCAACTCTCAGCGAGCTTGCGGCTATCATGAGCGATGAGGGCTGTATGTCTGCGTTCAATCTTGATGGCGGAAAGTCCGCTATGATGTACTTCAACAACAGCATTGTGAACGCTCCTGACGGTGGTGGACGTGACCTCAGCGACATTATCTATATAGGAGGATAAAAATGAAAAGACTAAGCAAAATTCTCCCACATATCACGATAATACTTGCGGGAATGTTCATTGTATTCTGGATATTGGATATACTCAACCCTACAATGAATTTCATAAACAGAAAAATATCCAACAAGCTTCTGCTGGCATTTTGCATATCAGCCATAATAACAGCGATACTAGCGGTCTACTATCAGCGCAAGAGCGACAGAAAAGAATAGAACTAATGCAGAGTCACACGGCTCTGCATTTTTTTATGGTCAGATTTTCCTGAAAAATATCTGTATAGTTCCTGATCGAAAGGTAATAATTATATTATCACGGCAGCATAAAATGCTGCTTTTTAACAGGAGCGTGCGATGCAGTACAATAAAGTTGAGATAAGCGGAGTGAACACTAATGAGCTTAAAACGCTGAAAGAGTCGGAAAAGCTGGAGCTTTTGAAAAAAGCACATTCAGGTGACAAGAAAGCCCGTGAGGAGCTTATAAACGGCAATCTCAGGCTCGTGCTGAGCGTTTTGCAGAAGTTTGTGAGCCGAAGCGACTCCCCTGACGACCTTTTTCAGGTGGGTGTTGTGGGGCTTATCAAGGCGATAGATAATTTCGACACCTCTCTTGATGTGAAGTTTTCTACCTACGCTGTGCCTATGATAGCAGGAGAGCTTAGAAGATTTCTTCGTGATTTTCAACCCATGAGGGTGAGCCGTTCTCTCCGTGACCTTGCTTATAAAGCAATGCAGGCGAAAGAACAGCTCATATGCGAAAACCAGAAAGAGCCTACTGTTGAGCAGATAGCAGACACTATCACCGAAAAGCCTAGTCAGGTGGTCATTGCCCTTGAAGCCATAACCGACCCGGTTTCACTCTATGAGCCTGTGTATTCTGACAACGGCGATGCTCTTTATGTATTGGATCAGGTGAGCGACTCCTGTGACGATAAAAGCTGGCTTGAAGAGCTTTCATTGAAGCAAGCCATGAGCGAGCTTCAGCCTCGTGAACGTAATATACTCTTCCTGCGCTTTTTCAAAGGACAAACTCAGGTGGAGGTAGCAAAAAATATTGGCATCTCTCAGGCACAGGTATCACGGCTTGAAAAAGGTGCATTGGAACACATCAAGAAAAGTATCTAACGTCTGTCGCAATACGCTAAATCGACATTTGTGAATATTTTTGTTATATGCAATTACAATAAGGTCACGTTTTTGAAACAATTCGATTAATAATGTGCCATTAAAGTTGCTTGTAGTCAAAAAATTTGATATAATAATATAGGAGTTATTATGTTAAATCGTCATAAGGGAGTTGAAGTGTATGCTGACTGATTATTCGGTCCTTATTTCCGAGTCATATGACGGCCAGCATAAACTGTTGACCGAGGAACTGAAACGCAAGGGTACAAAGGTCCATATATGCGGTGATACTGAAATAGAGCTTGAGATAGGTGCTGTAAAATATACTCCTGACGTAATCGTTATTGACTGCTGTAAGCTGGGATATAAAAAGCTTCTGCATTTTCGTGAGATACTTCACGAAAATGACATTTATCCCATAATATATAACATCTACACTTATGATGACACAGAAACGATCCGTATTCTTCTCGATTATGATGATATTCTGCACATACTTATGCCATACGACGCTAAGAACGTATGCCACTATATGCTTGACAAGCTAAAAAGGATACCTGTCGATCCTGATATCCTTAGACAGAATATTTCAAAGGAGATACATAGGATCATAACATCAACGGGCATAAACCGCAAGCATTCAGGATATGACTATATCTACTACATGATATTCCTTATTATATTCAAATATAGCGGTAATAAAGTACAAATAGGCGAACTTTATAAGGACATTGAAAAACAATATGGAAAAAGCACTGCGGCTATTGAACGCTCAACAAGAAGTGCTATAGTTTCAGGCTGGGAAAAAATGAAGCCTGTGGATAAGCAAATGCTTTTTGAAAGTTGCCTTGCTAACGGAACAAAGCCTACAAATGCAATGTACATAAACACCATAGCTTTATATATAAAGCATTTGTATAACGATCAGTTGGAGATGTATTACAAAAACAAAAACGATCATACATAGGACGATCCCCAAAGTGCATACCTATTATAAAGGGTATGCACTTTTTTTGAAAGGGGAAGGTTTCATGATATGTAGTTTTTCAAGCTTGCGAAATAAAGAGGTCGTCAATATGAGAACAGGACTGAAAATAGGCTATGTTGATGATATAGAAATGGATACTCAGGGAGCGAATATAGTTTCACTGATCGTCTATGGCAAACCAAGGGCTTTCGGTATCATGGGCAGAGATGAGGATATTATCATAAAATGCTCGGATATCGAACTTATCGGCGAAGATACCATACTTGTAAAGTTCAACGATAGTGCAGTATGCACAAAGAGCAGAACTGTAAAAATCGAAAATTTGTTAAAATAAATTGTCGTAAGTTCTTGAAATGAAATAGAAAATATGATATAATATTAAAGCAATTCGCACGGACAGGTTTTTGCCGTTGGTCCTGCCGTAAGACAGGTGAAAGCAAGTAAAGCCGTCCGGAGGATAAAAACATCTGCATAAGCAGAAATCTAAAACCAAACAGGAGGTTACTACAATGGGAGTAGTATCAATGAAGCAGCTTCTTGAAGCTGGTGTACACTTTGGTCACCAGACAAGAAGATGGAACCCTAAAATGGCTCCATACATTTTCACAGAAAGAAACGGAATTTACATCATCGATCTTCAGAAGACCGTTAAGAAGCTTGAAGAAGCTTATATGTTTATCCGTGACATCTCAGCTAATGGCGAAGAGGTACTTTTCGTAGGTACAAAGAAGCAGGCTGGAGATTCTATCAAGGAAGAGGCACTGAGAGCTAATGCACATTATGTAAATGCAAGATGGCTCGGCGGTATGATGACAAACTACAAGACGATCCAGCAGAGAATCAAGAGACTTGAGCAGCTCCACACAATGGAAGAGGACGGCACATTCGACCTTCTCCCTAAGAAGGAAGTTGTTAAGCTGAAGCTTGAGATAGAAAAGCTTGAAAAGTTCATGGGCGGTATCAAGAACATGAAGAAGCTTCCAGGCGCACTTTTTGTTGTTGACCCAAGAAAGGAAAAGATCGCTGTAGCAGAGGCTAAGAAGCTTGGCATACCTGTAGTAGCTATCGTTGACACAAACTGCGATCCTGACGATGTTGATTATGTTATCCCAGGTAACGATGACGCTATCAGAGCAGTTAAGCTTATCGCTGGTTGCATGGCTAACGCTATAATCGAAGGCAGACAGGGTGAGGACGCTGAGTCCGCTGAAGAGGCAGATAAGGTGGAAGAAGCTGACGAGGCTGCTGAATAAGAGCTGAAATTTCAGGCAGGCATTTATAGTATATTTGTCTGCCTATTTCGATATAAAACACTAGGAGGAATAATAATGGGTAAGGTATCCGTAGCAGAGATCAAAGAACTTATGACAGCAACAGGCGTTGGCATGATGGACTGCAAGAAGGCTCTTGTAGAAGCTGACGGCGATATGGAAAAGGCAGTAACACTTCTCCGTGAAAAGGGACTTGCTACACAGGCTAAGAAGAGCGGCAGAGTTGCAGCAGAGGGTATCTGCACAGCTGTAGTTAAGGGCAACGTAGGCTGCGTTCTTGAAGTAAACATCGAAACAGACTTTGCTGCTAACAATGATGAGTTCAAGGCTTTCGTTGCAGCAGTTGCTGATACAGTAATCGAGACAAACCCTGCTGACGTTGACGCACTTAAGGCAACAAAGATCAGCGGTGGTGACAAGACAGTTGAAGAGACACTTCAGGATCTGTTCATCAAGATCAGAGAGAACATGGTAATCAGAAGATTCAAGAGAATGGAAGGCATTCTTGTTCCTTACGTTCACGGTGCAGGCAGCATTGGCGTTATGGTAAAGCTTGATTCTGACATTGCAGCTGACAATGCTGAGCTCCTTGCTGCTGGTAAGGACTGTGCACTTCAGGTTGCAGCTATGAATCCTGCATACCTGAACAGAGAGGCTGTTCCTGCTGACGCTCTTGACAAGGAGAGAGAGATCATGCTGGCTCAGATGGCTGAGGATCCTAAGATGGCTAACAAGCCTGAGCAGGTTAAGCACAAGATCATCGACGGTAAGATTGGCAAATACTATTCTGAGAACTGCCTCCTTGAGCAGGCATTTGTTAAGGATGATAAGGTATCTGTTGGCAAGTACGTTGAGTCTGTAGCTAAGAAGCTTGGCGGCAAGATCGACGTTGTTGAGTACGTTCGTTTCGAGAGAGGCGAAGGCGTAGAGAAGAAGGAAGAGAACTTCGCTGACGAAGTTGCAGCAATGACAAAGTAATCTTTCTGACATAAATGAAAGTCCCTCGGTGGTGAGCCGAGGGACTTTTTTATGGGCTTTTGATTGTAACTTGTCAAGTTTTATTATACTGCGTCATTCGGCTATGCGATATAATATAAGTACAAGTTAATAGGTCTTTAGTATAGAGAGTGTCTTAAATATAAGATGCTCTCTTTTTTGTTGACCTTTTTCTTTTGTTGAGGTCAGCGACAGAGGAAAAAATAGACTTGACAGAAGCCTCTGAAAAGAGGTATAATGATAGAAAGGTAGTGGAAAATATAATGATAAATTCAATAGAAAAACCTATTGAATTGTCTATTGAGCAGAAACATACAGGCAAAGGCAATCCAAACGCTGTTCTTACTTTTGGTGTTGAACTTAATAATCGCCAGAAGGATCTACTCGAAAAGCTTTCTGAGTTTGACAGCAAAGTAATAGTCGATAAGAAAAGCGTTAATATGGCTGATCTTTCGGCGTTGACTGCTCACACAGGAGATGAGTTTGCATTGTTCACAAAGGGCAAGGATAGACTCATAATTCGTGGTAATTCCTCAAAGGAGTGATATTATGTGCAAGCTTTTTGATGAATGGAGAAACGAAATTAAAGATTATTGTAGGCAGCAGGGTCTTAACTTTGATACGGCTGAAAAGTTGTCACAATCCTGGAATAAGAATACGGTGGCGTTGTCTTACCGTGATCCAAGCAAAGGTTCAAATGGACTTCTTGATGATACTCCGTGTCCGTTGGTTTTGCTGATACGCCGTGAAAAGAATGGCAAGCTCGTTTTTGAACAGACAGAACACACTAAAAAATATCTTGCGTAGTTTAGCTTTTTTAGTAGCGAAACTGAAAAACTATCTAAAAATGTATTGGAACGAAAAATAAGATAAGAAGCGGCATCCTCTGAAATGAACTGACCCCAAAAAGTTAGACAAAGATTCAAAAGAAAATTTATGCAAAGCGACTAAGAGGAATCTTGGTCGCTTTTGTTATGCAGCTTCCTGTCTGAAATCTATAGGAGATAGACCATTAAGCTTAAGCTTGATGCGTTTGTTGTTGTACCATTCTATGTATTCATGAAGCTCTTGAATAAAATGCTCGACAGAATGAAATTCCTGCAAATAGAGAAGCTCTGTTTTCAGCAAGCCGAAGAAATTCTCGGCACAGGCATTGTCAAGACAATTGCCTTTTCGGGACATACTCTGCCTGACGCCTTTCTCTTTCAGCATTTTCTGATAGTGCTTGTGTTGATACTGCCAGCCTTGGTCTGAATGAAGAATCAGATTTGTGTTGTCCGGTATTTTTGTAAATGCTTTCTCAAGCATATCCGTTACCTGATTCAAATTCGGATGACGGCTTAGATTGTATGAAATCACTTCGCCATTATATAGATCAATGATCGGTGACAGATACAGCTTAATTCCAAACAAAGCAAATTCAGTAACGTCAGTTACCCACTTTTGATTTGGCTGATCTGCTTTGAAATTCCGTTCCAGAAGATTCGGCGCGATTCTGCCGACATCACCCTTGTATGAGTTGTACTTATGCATACGAACACGGCAAAATATGCCCATTTTACGCATCAGTTTCTATACTGTTTTGTGATTGACAACAAACTTCTTCTTCAATTCTTTGGTGATTCTCCGATATCCGTAACGACCTTTGCTTTCATCGTAAATGCGGCGTATTTCAGTTTTGATCTCAGCATATCGATCCGGCTTTGGATGATCAAATTGCTTACTGTAATAGTAGTAGGTACTGCGGGGAATATCAGCAATCTCAATGAGCAACCCTATCTTATGTTCATGCCTCAGTTCCCATATCACTTGTGCTTTTTCTCTTGCCGTACCCGCTCGGCAACCAAGGCATTCAATTTTTTTTAGTATGCATTCTCCGCACGAAGACGCTGTACTTCTGCAATCAGATCTTTTTCTTTCTTAATTTTCGGAGGTCGCCCTGTGGATTTCCTTCCTCTGCGTTCTGCGTAAAGTCCATCCGCTCCTTCTTCAAGATAGATTCATTCCCATGCTGTTACTCTGCTATTCGATATGTCAAATTGACGTGCAGTTTCACGATAGCTTAACTTTTCTCTGTGCATTGTTTCCACTACTTTGATTTTGAATTCCGGTGTGTATCTTTTGTTTGGTTTTCCTTTTGGCATAAAAATGCCCCCTTTTGTTAGATTTTTTATTGGTATATTTCTATTATACCACATTGTCTAACAAAAGGGGAGCATTTCATTGTGCAACTGAGCGGGTTTTTTTCTTTTCTGTAATTACTTTTTAAAAGTGTTTACAGCGATTGAATTATGAGAGAGGTCCTTGTATGTGTTCTTAACATTGTAGAAAGTAGCCTTTCCTTCCTCATTGGATTTGATCGTAAAGTTTACAACCTTACCTTTTGAGTCATATACTCCCTTTTCCACGTTTATAACGTTCTTAAGTGAGTATCTGGAGGTCTTCACCTCCGACGCTATATATGCACCAGGGGTCATATTCTCCCAAATGTATGAGCATCTACATAGTCCTTTGTGAAAGCGTATGAATGTCTGTATACACGTCCTATATCGTCCTCAAGTTCAAGAACGAAGATAGGTGTGCCGTGCTGATACCAGATGTTGCCGTGAAGCCTCCTTTCTTTTACTATTTGATTTTACCATTTTTATAATACCATATGTTTATTTGCCTGTCAAGTCAGCCGCCTAACTCACGACTAAAGTCACGAGCGTGCGGCGGCTGGGCGCCAAATTTCGGGCTTACAAAAACAACTTTCTATAAAAATTCGTTACAAATGCACAAAAATCAGTGGCATAAAATATACTAGATGTACAAAACCTTATAAAGAGAAAATCAATATATCGGTCGAATTATGTAAAAATCATTTTTATTTATTTCCGTTATTTATTGATTTGCTTGGCTATTTCAACTTCCAAGTTGATAAATGTAAACTTTTTCAGAAAGCATGTTGTAATATATGACAATTTGGGATAAGACTGTAGACAAATGGGGCGATTGGCAAGCTGCACAGCATATAGCTAAGAAATATGATGATGACGGATATCTTCGCAAGAAGAAATAGCACAAACAAAAATAAGCTGCTACAGAAAAATCTGTGGCAGCTTATCCTATTTGAATAGTCCTAATTTTAACCTATCAATATCGGCTCCTGATATCTGTTTGTACGAATCCATACTTATTCAGTTTATGTCACCTTACTCCCACAATGACTCCCTTATCCATTTCGTGCACAGTATCGCACAGCACTGAAATGTCCTCCGCCGAGTGTGAGCAAATAAGGATAGTCTTGCCCTGCTGTTTGTATGAAAGCAGGTACTCACGCATTTCTTTTACGCCGTCCTTGTCAAGGCCATTGAAAGGCTCGTCAAGAATGAGTATCTTTGGGTTTTCCATGATAGCCTGTGCAAGTCCCAAACGCTGCCGCATACCTAGACTATATTTGCGGACGTGACGCTTGAGGTCGGGATCAAGTCCTACCTGTTTCATGCTGTTTCTTATCTCATCTTTGCCGATCTTGTTGTTCAGCCCCGCAAGAAGTTTGAGATTCTTGTAGCCCGAATAGTAAGGTATAAACCCCGGTGTTTCAATGATAATTCCCATATCTTTCGGAAAATCAACGTCCTTTCCGACCTTCTTGCCGTCAACGATAATCTCACCGCTCGTGGGCTTGATAAAACCACATATGCACTTCATAAGCATTGTTTTTCCACTGCCGTTTCGTCCGATAAGTCCGTGTATCTTGCCCTCCTCAAAGGACACATTTATGTGCTTTAAAATATTATTTTTGCCTATGGTGAGATTTATACTTTTCACTTCAATAATACTCATAATTTACTCCTACCCATTTTCACCTATTATACAGAAAGAACAGTGTTTTCCTATTACAAAAGCACAGATTATCAATGCTGCACACAAAATAAAAAAATACCCATAGGAATACGCAATACTTATTATAGTCTTGTCGTACATTCCATCATAATGCCAACCAAACGCTGAATTTGCTATAGGGAAAAGCCACTTTATCTTGATATCTACTGCCCATAGTACCAACCCTGTTGCTATGAAGCTAAGGTTTACAAATATTCCAAAAATCTTTTTTCGTATGAGAGCAAAAATTATCTGGATAAGACCTACACTTAGCATAAACATAAGTATAAGAGTAACTGAATGCATTACAGCTTCAAAAGGACGTGATTGATTGATTACCGAGCTGTCGATAATCGCAAAGGGAAAATCTGGTCTGAGCACTGCGTTTTCTGGCTTTAGTGTGTATTTGGAAACAAGACTCCAAGCATTTATTAAAAAACTTCGGCTCATCACAGTTAGCATCGAAGATATAAGCAGAAACGAAATAAATGTCATCGCCGAGCATATTAGAAACCATATCTGTCCCAATATCCATGCGTATCTTCCTGTTCTGAAAAGTATAAATGTTCCAGAATCATCAAGTTTGGGATAATCCGAAATTAAAATCAGATATGTAAGTGCGCTAAGAGGAAGAAAATATGCGCTATTCATAAGTGAAACAAAGGGCTCGACAGAATTAAGCGGAGTTGCAAAATAATCGGACAAACTAATAAGCGGTTCAATAAAATATACATAGAAAAACATATATGCGAAGGCGAATATAAGCAAACGCGAACTGAGCAGCCAGCGTACATATGTGGTTTTAAGTACTACAAAACTCTTTTTCAGCGTCATTGCTTAAGCCTCCTTTTCATAATATAATAATATATTATAAGTAAAAGTGCAATCACGGTCAGAAAATATGCGTATGCTGCCCATAATGGAATTCCCATGAAATCTGTAAACCATGTTTCCATTGAAGAAAATCTTGAACTATTATCCAGAAACCAAAATTTCAAGTCCGACATATTTCCACTGAACTTATAGTGCTTTGCAACTTGTGCAAAGAAAAAATATACAAGCACGGGAATCCCCAGCGACACATATTTACTCATCGTCATTGACGAAAGAATAAGGCAGAATAATCCGCCAACTGCGCCAATTATAGATGCTGTACAAATTCTTCCGAAAATGAAAATTAGGTAGCTGTCCGAACTAAGAATTTTGTTTATACCGTAATAATTATACCATGCTCTATAAAAAATGCCTTCAGCATATTCTTCGGGATATGGAAATACACTAAAGCAGACCGCCGCAAAGGCCAAATAGCAAATAATCACCAAAGCAAATGAAATTATCACACTGCACAGAAATTTTGACAGGATATATTTTTTTATACCTATTCTGTAAACATAATGACGCCAGCAAGTAGAAGTGTATTCATCACAGAAAACAGGAACACAAGCAAACGCCGTTAAAAACGGAATAAATATTCCCAACCATTGATTTGAAAATCCCTGTGCAAAAATATCTACGCAGCTGTAAGACGAATATTTAAGCCACAATGATTTGTCTGTTTTAAAAATAAATTCCGCTATTGAATAGTCGGGGGTATCAGTATCAAGCAGAACACAGCCCATAGAAAAAATCAATATAAGAAACACGATAACCGACAACAAGAATTTTACGCTTAAAAAGCACTTTTTCAAATCTGTTGAAAGAGCACTAGGAAAATTAATAGACATAAAAATCTCCTGTTAAAGCATCCACAAGATAAAGGCTATTTTGATTAACAACGATACTGTCAATGTTGTACGCATCAGGATAACAATTAGACATAGTAAATGACCAATACGGTCTAAGCTCAATTTCTGCATTATTAAGCATATTTTCCTGATCAAAATTGCCATTCAAAGTAAAGTCAGGACAGTCAAGTCCCACATAATAATATTCAAGTTCAACTGTTTCAAAGGAATATGATGACTTGCCTGCCATGTTTAAAGAGATAATATCTATAGCCGACGAAAGAGTCAGCAATTTCTCCCCACTGTCAATTACATCACCAACATAGGGTACATTGCATTTGATAAATGAATTAATTGTATCCTTACTATTCATTGTTACCTGAATTTGCGAGGAATACAGGTACGGTTTATTTTCAGCTATCCAGTTATTAGTGCTGCCTTTACTAAAGTCTTCATCATTAGCATAGTAATAATGGTTATCATACAGATTACCGTTCTGATCAATTCTCTGAAATTCGATTACATATCCGAAGCTGTCGTCGAGCTTTTTAACACGGAAATCGGTCATCTGATAAGTAAACATATTCTTTTCGAGAGGGGAAAAATATTCGTCCACAAAATTTTGAGCAAACTTCGCAGAGTCCATAACACTCCACTCGCCTCCGTCGACCATTGTATAACTTTGGCTGTCAAGCTGTTCTCCAAGATTGATCCTATAACGCTTTTCCGTAGGAAAGTATTCTGTGAAACGATAAGGATCATCACCTGAAACGGCATTGTAAAAGGAATATCCCGTTTCATGGTATATAAGGGAACGTGTAAAATCCATACTTTCTCCTGCGTACATGATAGAACTATGAGGATTTATATCACTTTCAGGATCGTCCTCGTTATATTTTTGTCCTCCTATATTATACTCACAGTATGGTGAATCAAGCGAAAACTCTTCGTTGTACAGATATTTCACCAAGGGTTTGAGCAAATCAAAATTATTATTGTAAGGCAAAACTTTGTATGCCGGCATAACATCTCCGTTACCAATAATAAGCTTGTTTACAGTAACATTAGTAGTATTTGTTGCAAGTGTGTCTGCGCTTGTTTTTCGTATTTCGTCCAAAGTCTGATATTCAAGCTCTGCGGACTCTGCTTTTTCGGTATTATTAAGAATATCATTTTCCTTTTTTACCTCCTCTGGTGCTTTCGCACAAGAGGAGGTAAAAATAATTGCTGTCGCCATTATCCAAAGAAAATTTTTTCGCATTGCTGTCTCCTTAATTTGTTTTTATTGTGCGTTTCCAGTCATAGTTACACCATTAGTACCTGTATAGTTTTTCAATGTTACGGTTATTTTGCATTTACCTCCATTGGAATATGCATACCAACCGCTTTTTAACTGAACCGAACCGGAATCTCCATAGTAATAAAGATCAGCACACTGAGTACTGTATTTTTTTCATGTTTGACTGAATATTGCAACGAGCATATGTGCTTCCTGAGCCTCCTGTAAAACCTCCGCACACAAAATCAATTGCGGAATCAGATGATGTGCTTAAACCGCTTACCGTTTTTGTATCGGTTGTAATTCCTGAGCCTGCCGGAGTCTTAGCTGGAGTATAAACCTTCCAATTAACACCATTAGAAGCACTAGCCCCAATAGCCATAGAACTCATCATCATAACAGCAGCACCCATAGCTGCGATTCTCTTAACGATCTTTTTCATATTAAACGTCCTTTCTCAATGTAAGTGTAATTTTCTTTAAGTTTTGTTGCAGAGTATTTTAACTTCATCATATCACACAATTATTGCAACGGAGAATTGTGCATAATAAATATTCACATCTTCATTGGAATCACCATATTTCTTTTTTTGCAATAAACTTTTTTATCTATGTATACATTATTTTAACACATATAACACCAAAAGTCACTATATTCTGCATATTTCTCTCATATGCACAAGAGCTTTGTATAGCTGAACAAATATTGCGTTCTAAATTATTTCATTTTACATAAGTTGATTGTTAAATGTTTGTTAACATCAACACGGAAGTTGAAATAGTCATTTGCTTATAGCTCTTGACTTTTTATTAGCATTGTGATATAATGAAAATGACAAAAGGGTACTGAATAAGCCTATTGGCTAAGCGGTTTCTCCCAAAGATTTAGTGAAAAGAAACACCGTTACTTTGGTAGAGTAGGGCGGTGTTTCTTTTCGTAAGGGTTTGCCAAAGAAAAGTCTATTCGCTCCTGCTGGGATGGAAATCCCTTGCATGGTCTGTTTTTTAGAGTAGTGTGCGGAGGATTTGACGAGTACATTGCATTTATTTCATCATACTTAAAACAAAGCCCCTCGGTGATAAGCCGAGGGGTTTTGTTTATGCTTTAAAATATTCAAGGACAGCGTCCAAACTGTCCATTTCCTTGTACACCATTGACAATATCTCATCTGTCGGTGCAATAAGATCTGGCACCATTATTGGTATCATCTTCGCATTGTAAGCCGCCTTTATGCCATTGTAAGAGTCCTCTACAGCAACAGTTTTCTCAGGCCTTACTCCCAGCTTCTCACAGGCAAGTAAATATATCTCAGGCTGTGGCTTTGAATGTTTTATCATATCTCCGCCAATAATCACATGGAAATAATCAAGCAGACCTGCTCCCTTTAGATTTTTGATAACCCCTTTGTAAGACGTTGATGAAGCAAGTCCTACCTTTATATCACGCTCTTTAAGATAAGAAAGCAACTCCCTTGCTCCACTTTTCAGAGGCAAACCACGCTCAGCGATAATATCTGCACAAATGACTTTTGCTTCGTCATAAAGTTCGGGTATTGACACTTTGTCACCATATGCGGCTTCTAGGATAGCCATTGTATCAACAGTGCTTCTGCCAATGCACTTCATAGCATTTTCGTGAACGTTGGTCAGACCATATTTCTTTCCAAGGCGCTCCCAGCTTTCAAGACCTATTACTTCGCTGTCGAAAATAACGCCGTCCATATCGAATACGATTCCGTCAAGTTCTGATAATTTCAAACCCACCACGCACCTCACTTGAAATACATATACAGATTACATTTTATCATGCCGTTGTAAAGCTTGCGCTTTTTGTCAGCCTTTTTGCCGAAAAACACCTCAAACTCCTCATGTGGGGAGATTATATAGCATGGGTTCTCCTTTGACGGGCAAAGTCTTTGTCCCATTTTCTTATAAAGCTCCTCGGCTTCCTTTATTTCAAGCATACGCTCGCCATATGGGGGATTGACAATTGTTATCGAACCCTCTATCTGGCTGTATTTTGAGATATCCTGCTGTTTTACTGTAAGCTTTGAGCCTACTCCTGCCTTTTTAGCGTTGTTTCTTGTAAGCTCAACCGCTATATCATCAACATCAAAGCCAAATGCCTTGAATGCACCCTGCCTGTCGATAGCGTCCATAGCCTCGGCTCTTGCATTGCGCCACGCTGTTTCAGGTATCTGTGACCACTGCTCTGCCGCAAAATTTCTTCTCAGACCAGGTGCAACTTTCAGTGCCTTGTATGCTGACTCAATAAGAAATGTACCTGAACCACACATAGGATCCACCACAACTGAGTCCGCACGAACTCTTGCAAGGTCAACTATACCTGCGGCAAGTGTTTCCTTGATAGGTGCGTCGTTGGAATTTCTTCTGTAGCCACGCTTGTGAAGTCCTACACCTGATGTATCAAGATAGATAGTCGCAATGTCCTTATGGATAGCAAACTGTATCTGATGTTTTGCCGCAGTTTCCTCAAAATAGCTTATGCCATAGGCTTTTTCAAGTCTTTTAACGCAGGCTTTTTTGATTATCTTCTGACAATCAGGGATAGAATGAAGCTTTGAATTAAGGGCATGACCCTTAACAGGGAAAGCGTCTTCCCTGCCGATAAAGTTCTCCAGCGGAAGATTCATAACACCGTCAAAAAGCTGTTCAAAGCTTTCTGCTCTAAAGCTGCCAAGCTCGATAAGTACACGCTCTCCTGTGGCGATCCAAAGATTTGCCTTTGCAAGCACGTCAAAGCCACCTTCAAAGCTTATCTTGCCGTCAGTTGTGGTAAGATTTTCTCCACCTATCTTTTTTATCTCATATGCAAGCACGCTTTCAAGCCCAAAATGGCATGGAACGCACATTCGCAGTTTATTATCCATAATGATTTCCTTTCAAAAAAGCCTCCATAGAGTTATGGAGGCTTTAATTTTAATGATTTCCGCTACAATACTCAGGCTCGTTGGACTTCTTGTAATATCCAGTTGCCGTGCTATAGCATGAATTTGACGCAAGCTTACCTGTCTTTGTGCAGTAGGTGAGCTTTTCAACTGTATCAGGCATTTTGAAAGTCTTGTCAAATGACTTATGCTTCTCATTCTCAGCGATATCACCAAAAACGTTCTTCCAAATCGCACCGATATTCTGATACTCGTTCGTAGGGATAGTGGCAGGGTTTTCATAACCTATCCAGATACCTGAAACGTAGTCAGGAGTACAGCCTACAAATGAGAGGTCAAACCAGTCAGATGAAGTACCTGTCTTACCGACAAGGTCAGTATTGTTTAGCTTAGCATATCTACCAGTACCGTCCTGCTGAGTTATAACATTCTGCATCATTCTGTTCATAACGTAAGCGGTAGACTCGCTGATAGCCTGCTTGTATCCGTCGCTCTTTTCATAGATAGCGTTTCCGTCAGCGTCCTCTACCTTTGAAACGTAGGTAACGTCATACTTCTTACCGCCATTGCCGAATATCATATAAGCGCCTACAAGCTCCTCAAGCTTAGTACCATTTGTAAGACCGCCGACAGTTACTGGTGAATAGTCAGCGTCGGAGTCTGCAAGCGTAGTGATGTCAAGCTTTTCCTTAAGGAAGTTATAGGAATAAGCAGGTGTCATTTTTTTGATAAGCTGTGCAGGAAGCGTATTAAGCGACCTTGTGAGCATTTCCACAGTTGTAAGCTGCTGATAAGACCAGTTTGCACTGTCGCCTGTTTCAGAATAGTTTACAGGCCACTTTTTGTCCTTGCCCTTTACCTTAATAGTGATAGGCTCATCAGTGAACAGCGTTGACCATGTCATAAGATCCTGATCCAATGCAGGAGCGTATGAAGCTATAGGCTTGATACAAGAACCTGGTGAACGTTTGGCATCAGTAGCAATATTATAAACTCTCGACTCATTTTTCTTATCACGTCCGCCAACGATAGCCTTAACATTGCCCTGGTAGTCCATAGCGATAAAGCCTGACCACAGAGTATCGTCCTTTTTGTTCATTTCATAGGTGGTGAAATTGCTTTGCTTCTGCATTTCCTTCTCGACCTTCTTCTGCATACTTCTGTCAACAGTGGTATATGCAGTAAATCCGCCGTCATAAAGTCTTGCGGAAGCGTCCTCCCATGAAATGCCATAATAATCAGCGATTATCTGTATAGTCTGATTGATAGCAGCGTCCATGAAATAAGATGTCGGACCCTGATCTTTTGTTTCGTCCTCATAGATAGTTGAGCTTGTATATGTTATATCACCTGTTATTTTAAGCTCATAGTTGAGGGCTTCGTTATATTCCTGCTCAGAAATTGCACCGTTATCGAGCATATGATCCAGCGTATACTTCTGTCTGAGCTTGTTGTTTTTCATATTATCATATGGGTTGTTTGCAGCAGGCCAGCTTGTCATACCCGCAAGTGAAGCTGCCTCAGCAAGGTTAAGATCCTTTACGTCCTTGCCAAAATAGAAGTTTGCAGCAGCCTGAACTCCGATGATATCATACTCCTGAGTTGTCAGTGGCACAAGGTTAAGATAGCTTTGGAGGATATCTTCCTTTGTGTAGGTCTTTTCCACGTTGATAGAACGGAAGATCTCTCGTATCTTACGCTCGATACCATGGATAGAATCTCTGGAGTCATCACCCGTGATGTTCTTGATAGTCTGCTGAGTGATAGTCGAACCACCTATCTGTCTGCCGCCGTATATCGGTATGAATACATTGACAAATGAAGCGAACGTTCTCTTGAAGTCAACGCCGTCATGAGAATAAAATCTCTCGTCCTCGGTGTACACAAAAGCATCCTGAACATACTGAGGGATATCCTCAAGATCAGCCCATACAACGTGCTTATTGCTGTTTTTCAGAGCATAATAAAGGTCATACTCCTGTGAATCCTCATCATCTTCATCATAGTCAGGGTTGACAGACAAAAATCTCGAAATGTTGCTTGTTTCCGTCTTGTCAAGGCTGATAGTTGTTGTGGTATCTGCAAAGTTAAGAACGTAAATAGTCAGAACTGTTGCAAATATAGAACAGGTGATAATGAGTATCAGGAATATCGACAGCAAAGCTGTGCCTAATATTTTGAGAACTCTGACAGCAGGATTAGTGGATCTTTTCTTTTTGCGTTTTTTCACTGCCGTGTTTTTTATTTCATCCATAAATTTAACCTTTCGTCTTTATTTGATCTGATATTATTATACCACATACGAATCAAAAAGTTAAGTCTTTTCGGTAAATCTTTAGTTTTTTCTAAGGATTTTTTGACAGAACAAAGCTGCCGTTATTTCATTGAAAATAAAAAACGAGGGCGATCACTCGCCCCCATGAATTTTATTGCTTATTCAGCGTCCTCAGAAGCCTCGTCATCAGCAGGAAGCAAAGCTCTCATAGACAGGCTGATCCTCTTCTTGTCGAGATCTATCTCTGTGATCTGGCAATCAACTACCTGACCTACAGAAAGGATATCTGCAACATTGTTTACTCTCTGGTTAGCAATCTGAGAGATATGGATAAGGCCGTCGATACCGTCAATGATCTGTGCAAAAGCACCAAAGCTTGTGATAGAAACAACAGTAGCCTTAACTACCTGACCTACCTCATAGTTAGCCTTGAAGATCTCCCATGGATTCTCTGAAGCCTTCTTATATGTCAATGAAACCTTCTTTGTTTCGCTGTCGATATCCTTGATAGTAACAGTGATCTTATCGCCAACAGAAACAACGTCTGAAGGGTGCTTGATCCTGTTCCAAGAAAGATCCATTCTTCTGATAAGACCGTCAACTCCGCCGAGGTCTACAAATACGCCGTAATCTGTGATAGACTTAACTGTACCCTCTACCTCAGAACCGATCTGAGCTGTCTCAAAGAACTTAGCCTGAGCTGCTGCTCTTTCCTCTCTTGCTACTGCACGGATGGAACCAACTGCTCTCTGCTTAGCCTCGTTTACCTCAAGGATCTTGAAGCTTACTGACTGCTTGAGCAGATCGTTAAGATCGAAATCTCTTCTTGGAGCTGCCTGTGAAGCAGGGATAAATACCTTAACACCGTTAGCTGATACGAGTACGCCGCCCTTAACGACGTTTGTAACTGTACCTGTAAGTGTAGCGTCAGCCTCCTTAGCCTCAACTATCTTCTGGAAACCAAGAACTGCGTCAACCTTCTTCTTAGAAAGTGTAACGATACCCTCCTGGTCATTTGTCTTAAGAACGATCAGATCGATCTTGTCGCCTACCTTTACGATATCCTCTGGCTTCTTAGTAGGATCATCTGTAAGTTCAGATGCAGGAATATAGCCTGTGTGCTTTGTTCCGATATCTACGGCTACTTCACCGTTATTGATATCGGTGACAATGCCCTCAACCTTCATTCCCGTATGTATTTTTTTCAGAGTCTTTTCCAGTTCCTCCTCAAAATTAAATTCTTCGTCAACATTGTTCAACATTTCACTCATGGTCTGTTGTACCTCCTTGATTATATAAGCCGGCGTCGATGCACCAGCAGAAATCCCGATAAATTTTGCACCTGATAAGTCAATATCACATGCCCTCAGTCCTTCGGCGTCCTCCACAAGCCAACATTTGCAATATTCATCGCATATGGCTTTAAGCTTGTGAGTATTGGAGCTGTGCAGCCCTCCGACTATTATCATTATGTCGGCAGCCTTCGCAAGCTCCGCCGCCTCCTTCTGTCTTTCAGAAGTGGCACTGCATATGGTGTTATACACCACAGCTTCAGGCAGATACCTCTCAAAAAGCTCTTCGCACTTTCTCCACATATTCTTATTATACGTTGTCTGAGCCAGAATTGCAACCTTTTTTGACGAAAAATCTTTCTCTTTCACCAAATTTTCAAAATCGTCACATGAACTGAACACATAACTCTCTCCGCTGCAATGACCTCTTATACCCATTATTTCCGGGTGAGCCTCATCACCTGCGATAAGAATAACGTATCCCTCGCCCGATTTTTCGGCTGCTATCTTGTGTATCCTTGCCACAAAGGGACAGGTAGCGTCAATTACTTCCGCACCTACCTTTGCAAGCTTTTCATACACGTCCAGTCCAACTCCGTGGGATCTGATAACAACTGTCTGGTCTTTCGTGACCTTATCCACATCGGTGGAGTAAACTCCTTTTGCTTCAAGGTCAGAAACTACGTTTGGATTGTGAATGATTGGGCCTAACGTTACAACATTATTTCGGTTATCTAATTCATTATACACTATTTTTACGGCTCTGTCTACACCAAAACAGAAACCTGCGGTCTTTGCAACGCAAATTTTACACTTTGTTAACATTTAATGTACCAGCTCCGTGATATTTTTCATGATCTCGTTCTTGATAGTCCTAAGAGAATGAGGGTCGGTAGCTGTAACTCCTATCTCGCCAGGCACTATAGGCTTGCCAAATCTTACAACTACACGCTTTCTGAATTTGAGCTTGCCCTCGAAATTGATACCAACAGGGACCACAGGCACCTGAGCCACAGCCGCCACCAGTGCAACGCCTGTTTTGCCCTTTCCTACCTTGCCGTCCTTTGAACGTGTTCCCTCAGGGAATATAACAAGGTTTCTGCCCTTTTCAAGCTTTTCTATAGATGTATCTATGACCTGAGTGTCGCCCTTTCCTCTTGTAACAGGGAATGCTCCGAACGCTTTTATAAGCAGAGTGAAGAACACATTCTGATGAAAAAGCTCTTCCTTAGCCATATAAGACAGCGGCACTCTTGTTGGCAGTGCGATAAACACAGGGTCCTGATAGCTTCTGTGGTTTGAAGCGAATATATTCCCGCCGTCCTTTGGGATATTTTCCGTACCCTCGAAAGTGATGTTAAAATACAGATGATAAAGTCCGATAACGATATATCTCAGCACTGTGTACCAAAACATATGGAAATGACCAAGCCTGTGTTCTTTTTTCACAGGTCTCACCGGCATTATCTCTTTTATCTTACGCTCTTTTTTTTTAGTCTTGTCGGTTATTACCTTGTAGATAGCCTCAACAGACTCTTCAAGAGTCAACTCAGTAGAGTCCACCTCAACAGCGTCATCAGCCTTTTTCAGCGGTGCTATCTCTCTGTGTGTATCGTTATAGTCACGCTGGATTATATCCTGCAATACCTCGTCATATGTAGACTTGTCGCCCTTTTCCTGAAGTTCCTTGAAACGTCTTTCTGCTCTTGCCTCAGGAGCGGCTGTGAGGAATATCTTCACTTCAGCGTTTGGCAAAACCACAGTGCCGATATCTCTGCCGTCCATGATGATGTTGTTTTCCTTTGCGATATTCTTCTGAAGTTCAAGCAGAAATTCTCTTACCTCAGGTATAGCAGACACCTTTGACGCACCCATGGATATCTCAGGCGTTCTTATTTTGTCTGAAACGTCCTCGTCATTGAGCATTACTCTTTGCCCTGCTTCTGTGTAGCAAAGCTTTATGGATATCTCACCAAGAAGGGGTTTTATCTGCTCAGGGTCAGAAAGGTCTGCACCCTTGCTTATAACATAATAAGCTATAGAGCGGTACATCGCACCTGTGTCTACATATACATATTCAAGCTTTTTCGCTACCGCCTTTGCGATAGTGGACTTTCCTGCTCCGGAAGGTCCGTCGAGAGCCACGTTTATTCCCATATCAAAATCTCCTTATCCTATTTTATCCGCACAGCTATACGCCGTGGAAAACGCTATCTGCAAATTAAAACCGCCTGTATAAGCGTCAACGTCAAGCACCTCACCGATAAAGTAAAGTCCTTTACACAGCTTTGACTCCATTGACCGTGGGTCTATCTGCGAAACATCAACTCCTCCACGAGTGATTATAGCCTCCTCCACAGGACGCATACACTTCACTGTGAACGTTAGCTTTTTCACTGTGGAAACAAGCCTTTCACGCTCCTCACGGGTTATCTGATTGACCTTTTTCTCAGGATCGATACCGCACCTTTTTATTATAAGTGGTATTATCTTTGAAGGCAGCAGCTTACCCAGTGAATTCTGAAAATCTCTGTTTGGAAAATCACCGAAATCACGAAGTATCCTGCTGTCAAGCTGTTCATGGCTCAGCGCAGGTTTAAGGTCGATATCCATATAATACCTTGACTTGTTCACATCACCAAGGTGAGCCGAAGCCGAAAGTACAAGCGGACCGCTCAGACCAAAGTGTGTGAAAAGCATTTCTCCAAGCTCGTGGAAAAGTGGTTTATCTTTGTCCTCTTCACGAAGCGTCAAGGTACAGTTTCTAAGGGAAAGCCCCATTGCAGAAGCACATTCCTCACGCTCATAAGTGACCACGGGGCAAAGTGACGGAGTTATTGCCGTTACCTTATGCCCCACAGACTTCGCAAGCCTATAGCCGTCACCTGTTGAGCCTGTCCGTGGATATGACTTTCCGCCTGTTGCAACGATAACGCTTTCGCCGTAATAATCACCATGCTCGCATTTAAAGCCCTCTGCTCTGCCGTCCTTGATGATAAGCTCTTTTGCCTCATCGTCGATAAACTGCACACCACTGTCCTCGCAGGCTTTCACAAGTGCTTTTACGATATCCTTTGCGTTGTCGCTCACAGGGAAAACCCTGTTGCCACGCTCTGTTTTAAGCTCCACACCAAGGCACTCAAAGAAGCTCATAACGTCCTCTGGAGCAAATCTGCTCAGTGCTGAATACATGAACTTGCTGTTGCGTGGGATATTTTTCATAACAGTGTCAGCGGTACAGTTGTTTGTGACGTTACACCTGCCCTTGCCTGTTATCATGAGTTTTCTGCCCTGACAGCCGCTATGCTCGATAACAGCAACGCTCTTTCCACGCCAGCCAAGCTGAACTGCGCAGAACATTCCTGCCGCACCTGCGCCTGCTATAACTGCGTCAAATCTTCTCACTGTGTATCTTCCTCGCTTTTTGCGTAAACGTCATACTCAGCCCAAACCTTTTCAAGACGTTCAAAGGTCTGGGACACTCTGTCGATATTTCTTATGGATACCGCAACAATAAGTGCATTTATAAGGCTCAGCGGTGCAACGAGAGAGTCAACGAATGAAGCCATATCGCTTCTTGCAAGAAGCAGGCTGTCTGCATACTTTGCGATAGGCGAAGCCTTTGAGTCTGTTATAGCTATAACGTTCGCACCGTTGCTCTTTGCATATTTAAGTGCCTTGACGGTCTGCTTTGAATATCTTGGGAAAGATATACCTATCATGGCGTCTTTTTCGTCTATTCTCATTATCTTTTCAAAAAGCTCGGAAGTAGTCGTACTCTGAACGAGCTTTACATGTGGGAAAATAAGTCCCAGATAATAAGCAAGGAACGAAGCGATAGAAGCTGCACTTCTCGTACCCATTATGTAAAGGGTATTGCAGGATACGATAGTGTCAACGGCATTGTTAAAGTCCTCCTTTGAGGTTTCCTCCAAAGTACGCCTTATCTTGTCGATGTCGAGGTTGAGTACCCTTTCAAGCACGTTGTCACTGCTCATAAGGTCGGAAGTGACCTCTATTCTCTGAACAGTTGTAAGCTTGTTTCTCATAAGCTCCTGCAAGCCTTTTTGAAGGGCAGGATAGCCGTCATAGCCAAGCTCCGAGGCAAATCTTACCACCGTTGATTCGCTGACGCCCACGGTTTTTCCAAGCTTCTGAGCCGTCATAAAAGCCGCTTTGTCATAGTGGGAGAGAATGTAGTTCGCAATAAGCTTGTGTCCCTTTGACAAGCCTGAAAGCTTTTCATTGATAAGCGTAAATAAATCTTTTTCCATTTCTATCTATACCTTTCAGCATATATTTAAGCCCACAGATCATCCTGTAGGGCGAGTATCCTTTTTCTTCTTGCTTCTGTTTTGTCCTTATCTGGGATATAAACGCCGTCCTTTAAGATAAGCACGTCACCCTCGTGAACGTCTTTTGTTTCAGAAAGCGGTATATCCTTTTTTTCTCCCTGCTCAGTTTCACACACGGCATAGCCGTTTTCTATCCTGTCAACTGTAAGAATCTCTTCCATATCACTTTTCTCCCTTTTCAGCAGAAACGCTCAACCCCTCACCATCTGAGCTGAAAACTATCGTTCCCACATCTGCAGTGACATACAAATGGGAAGCATATTTTTTCAGCCTTGTGACAGTTTCCTCGTGTGGGTGACCATACTTGTTGCCCTTGCCGCAGGATATAACAGCATATCTCGGCATGACCTTGTTAAGAAAATCGACCCCCGAAGAAGTGGAACTGCCGTGATGACCTGCTTTAAGCACCTTTGCGGAAACATCATAACCCTGAGAAAGTATATCTTTCTCTTCAGTGGTCTCGCAATCCCCCGTGATAAGAAAGCTGTTCTCACCGTCTGTTATCTTCACAAGTGTGGAATAGTTATTAAGATCATCATAATCCTTTTTGGGTGTGAAAAGCTTCACCTTACAGCTTCCAAGCTCAAATTCCATAGGCTTTGCCTGTGTTATCTTCAAGCCCTTTGCCTTTATGCTTTTGAGCATTTTCTCATATATCGTTGTGGTGGGCGTCATATCAGCCTTGACTTTCGGCATAATGAATTTATCCACCTGAAACTGGTCTATTATCTCGCTCATTTCACCAATATGGTCAGCGTGAGGGTGGGTGGCAATGAGATATTTTAACTCTGTCACTCCCTGCTTTTCAAGATATTTTTCTATTTTATTGCTGTCATCTTTATCGCCGCTGTCAATGAGCATAGCCTCCCCTTGTGATATCACAAGGGTGCTGTCGCCCTGACCAACGTCGATAAAATGCACCTCTGTCTGAGCGTGTTCCGCTGGCTTGTCCTCAACGCCTGCCTTGATAAGCAAGCTGTCGAAAGAAACTAACCCTGTCAGGTCAAGCACTGTAAAAAGCAGCACCACAAAAACCGCTATGAGCGTTACCGCCTTTTTAAGCGGTGCTGTCGAATTTTTCTTTTTCGCAGATCTGCCTGCCATGTTATCCCTTTCCGCCTGAGCTATCTTCTTGCCTGCATTTCAGCCCATTCTTCTTTTGTTATGTTTATCTTTCGTGCCTTAGAGCCTTCCTGTGGTCCTATTATGCCCATTTCCTCTATCTCGTCCATGATACGGGCGGCTCTAGGGAAACCGAGCTTTAGCTTTCTCTGCAAGAACGCAGTGGAAGCGTTATTTGTCTGCACGATTATAGATATTGCCTGATTTACAAGGTCATCATCAGGATTTACGGAAACATTATCGCTGCCTGCCGAACCGCTGTCCTTTGGCTGTGGAGTATTCTCCTCCACCTCTGCGATAACTTCGTCGCTGTATTCTGCGGTATGCTCGTTCTTTAGGAAGTTTACAACCTCTCTTATCTCAGAAGTCGCTGCATAGCCGCTCTGCATTCTTATAGGCTTTTTAACGCCAACAGGCTTATAAAGCAGGTCACCGTTTCCAAGAAGCTTCTCTGCACCGCTTTCATCAAGTATAACTCGCGAGTCAACGTTGCTGGATACACTAAGAGAAACTCTCGATGGGATATTTGACTTGATAAGTCCCGTCAACACGTCCGCTCTAGGGGACTGTGTTGCGATTATCATATGTATTCCTGCCGCACGAGCGAGCTGTGCAAGTCTTAAAACTGAGTCCTCTACCTCGCTCCTTGCCGCCATCATAAGGTCGGCGAACTCATCGACCACAATAACTATCTGCGGCAGCAGGTCGATCTTTGCACGGACTTCGTCCTGCTCCTCGGCAGGCTTATTGCGTTCTTCAAGAACCATGTCATTAAACTCCTGCAAGTTCTTTACATTGTTCGCCTCGAACATAAGATAACGCTTGTTCATTTCATTTACCGCCCAGCCAAGCGCACCAGCCGCCTTTAAAGGCTCGGTAACAACAGGGATAAGCAAATGAGGTATCTTATTATAAATAGGAAACTCGACTTTCTTAGGGTCGATAAGAATAAGCTTTACTTCGTCAGGCGACGCATGGTAAAGTATAGAAAGTATGATAGAGTTTGTAAAAACAGACTTACCTGAACCTGTTGTACCTGCAACGAGCATATGCGGCATTTTGGCGATATCGCCGATAATGATATTACCCTCGATATCCTTGCCCACTGCAAAGGTAAGCTTGCCCTTTGCCTTTCTGTATTCCTCGCTGTCGATAAGCTCACGGAGAGAAACCGTATCTCTGTGATCGTTCGGCACTTCTATGCCTATGCACGCCTTGCCCGGCACAGGAGCTTCGATACGAACGCTCATTGCCGCGAGGTTAAGTGCGATATCGTCTGCAAGACCGGTTATCTTCGACACTCTTACGCCTGCTGCAGGCTGAAGCTCATATCTTGTAACGGACGGACCTCTGTGTATGCCCACGATCCTTGTTTTAGCGCCATATGTTTCAAGCGTTTCCACAAGCTTCGCAGATTTCTCTTGTATCTCCTGCTGGACTATCTCAGAAGCCACAGGATTTTTAGCATATTTGAGTATATCCACAGGCGGATAAACGTAAGCGGATATTTTATTATCTTTCTCAAAGAACGTTGTCTGACCGTTCTTATCAACATTCACTACTGGTGGCTTAACAGGCTCGTCCTTGGACTTCTTTTCTTCTCTGCTGTCGCCAATGGCGTTTTCTATTATCTTTTTAAGCTCCTCATTATCGGTAGTCTTAGCCGTTTCTTCAAGCTTTTCATGTGTTATCACAGGAGCTTTCACAGGGTGGACCGGCATATCTATCTTTGAAGCGTCCGCCTTGTCGGTAGCTTCTTCCGCCTCTGCAACAGGTACAAAGGCTTCCGCCGCAGTGTCAGGGCCATCATCAGGATAGAACTTTGCAATATCAACCCTACCATTACGCCTTGGTTCTTTCTTCTCTCTTGGAGGCTTCGGAGGCTGAGCCGCACGCTCGATACGCTCCTCGTTCACCGCTTCATAGCTCTTTACAAAAGGCTTTGAAACTGCCTTTAGAAGCTGCGGAAGCGTAACATTTGTAAGCAGCATTATAAAAGTGAACGCCACAAGCACGATAACGATACCTGCGCCAACTCTCTTGAAAAGCGAAAGCAAAGGCCAGCCAAGCAACGCGCTTGCAAGTCCGCCGCCACGGAGCTGTTTTCCATCATTGAAAAGCCCCACAAGTTTGAGCCAGAACGAACTTCCGTCCACAGAGCCGACTTGGATTATCTGGGCCATGCCGCTTATAAGAAGCATAAGAACGCTTCCCTCCACCACCTTCGCTATGACCTTGTTGTGTGTCACATCTGAAGCTATCATAAGTGCAACATAGATTATCATAGGTGCAAACAGAAATACTGTCACGCCGAAAAGTCCTCGGTTCAGCTCATGGAGCCATTTCCACAATCCGTCCCCCTCCACGAACGTGATAAGCAATTCAAGTATGCCGAAAAAGAAAAGTATGTAAGACCAGAAGCGTCTGTTCTCTCTTTCTCTCACTGCTGTCATGGAATTTGACTGTGGCGGCTTGCTCTGAGGCTTTTGCTGTTTTGTATTCTTTTTTGCAGCTTGCGCAGGCTTTTGTGCGGGCTTTTTCTTTGCCGCTGTCTGCTTTGGCGCAGGCTTTGAGCCTTTCTTTTGAGCTGCCATTTATTTTACCATTCCTTTCGGTATTTGTCTTATTTAAGCAAATAAAGGCAAAATGTTATTTGCCTTTATAACCCACAAAAAAGCCTGAAAACAGAATTTCAAGCTTTTTCACAGAAACTGTATTATCTTATGTCATTACTTTGCAAAGGATATAGGGTGACCCATGCACATCTCAATAAATGAGATAACAAGGACTATGACACCAAGCACAAGGGTATAATAAGCAAACACCTTGAATTTATCCGTTTTAACGAGCCAGTTTACAAGCTTGATAGCACAAAGTCCCACAAATGCGGCAACTACAAATCCAACTGCACAGCTAACCCAATCTATATCAGTATGTGTTGAAACTGCGTCCTTGACTTCAAGCAGACAGCTCATAAGTATAACAGGTATGCCCAGAATGAAAGAATACTTTACCGATGTTTCTCTGTTCATGCCTGAGAAAAGTCCCGCTGAGATAGTCGAGCCTGATCTTGAAACGCCAGGCAACAGTGCAACTCCCTGAAAAAGTCCGACCGTTATTGCGTCCTTATAAGCTATATTGCCCTGAGTCTTTTTACCCTTTACACAGCGGTCTGACATAAAAAGTATTGCCGATGTATAAAGGAAACATAGACCCTCTGCGAAAATGCTTGAATCCTCTGCAATGCCCTCAAACCAGCCCTTAAATGGCAGGAACGGTACAAGGCAGAAGCAGGAAACAATTATCATAACTATCATACGCCTTGGAGGATTCATATTTTTAAGAGTGAACTTGCCTGTAAAAATATCCTTTATCATAACGCCAAGCTCTTTTATCATATCCCATATTGTCTTCCTGAAAGCCACAAATACTGCTACCAGTGTGCCAAGGTGAAGTATCGCTGAGAAAAACAAAGCTCCCTCTCCGCTGTTTCCTGTAAAATGCTGATATAATGAAAGATGTCCTGAACTTGAAACTGGAAGAAATTCCGTCAAGCCCTGAATTATAGCCTGAAAAATCGCATTGATGATACCCATTGCTGTCCTCCGAAATTTTGTTATTTGTCAGAGATAAAAGCCGTCATGGCTGAGATAATGTGCCGGATCTGTGTCCAAAGCAGTATCATCACCCTCAAACTCTTCTCCGATATCTACGTCAGTCCTGAACACGTCATAAAGGTCGATTATTGTCTGAAACATTTTCAGCTTTCTCCTTTTCAGAACTGTTTTCTATCATATCATAAAGGCAGTCTATCGCCTCGGAAAGCCCTCCGAGCCTGTCGATAAGCCCCTCTTTTACAGCCTGCTCCCCGTCGATAACAGAACCAACGTCCATTACAAGCTCGCCCGTTGACATCATAAGCTCACGGAAACGCTCAGGCTTTATGGCTGAATTATCGCACACAAAGCGAACTATCCTTTCCTGCATTTTATCAAAATAAGAAAGCGTCTGAGGTACTCCCAGCACAAGCCCGTTCATTCTAACAGGGTGTATGGTCATTGTGGCGCTTGGCACTATAAATGACTTTTTCGCACACACCGCCAACGGCACGCCTATGGAGTGACCTCCGCCCACAACCATTGACACAGTAGGCGTTTTCATACTAGCAATAAGCTCTGCAATGGCAAGTCCTGCTTCCACATCTCCGCCCACAGTGTTGAGGATTATCACAAGACCCTCTATGCTCCTATCCTGCTCGATAGCAACAAGGGCAGGTATGATATGCTCATACTTGGTGGTCTTGTTTTGTGCAGGCAAAATATAATGCCCCTCCACCTGACCGATAATGTTCAGGCAGTGTATAACGTGCTTTGCGTCTGGCAATGTGACAGAACCCATTTCCTTTATCTGCCTTATATCCTCAGCAAGCTTTTCGCTCTCTACATTTTCTTCTTGTTCAGACACTCAGATACCTCCCGTTCTTCATTAGTAACTTTCGTCACAAGAGAAGTATTTGCAGTGTTCATTGAAAATATGCAGGAAAACCGCCACACCTTTAATATAATAGCACAAGTTCTACCTAATGTCAACAACTTGCAAGGGCTAAAAAAAACAATTTTGCAGGAAATTTACGCTATCCTGCAAATTATTTATAAAAAGTTTAAATCTATTTTTGATACTCCTCAGCAAGCACCTGTTCACACCAAAGTATAAGATCTGCGAAATCTTCCTTGTCAAGATAGGAGAAATACTTGTTCACAGCCTCACCCTCAGCAGCTTCTATGGTGTCCGTCAGGCAATAGCCGTCAGAAGAAATAGTTATCTCTGTTTTGGTGTTCTCTTTAAGTCCTAGAGTTATCTGTATAAAATCAAGTCCCGGATCTTTAGACGGAGCCGTCCTGTATGAAGCGTTGCCGAAGCTGTCTATCATTTTCACAAGCTCGTTGTAATCATCATGATCGGCAAGATAGCATTCTCCGTATTCTCCGCCTACTTTCACACAAACCTTTGCATATGCGCCCTCGTAGATATCATAATTATAAAAGTCATCAAAGCAAGCATAGTATATGCCGCCATTCTTTGTGAGCTTGTAAAAGCCTTTGTACGCCTTATTAGTGTCTATGCTGTCGGCTGATATCTTCTCAACAGAATCCCACTTATCCGAGCCGTCTGATGACACAACATTTTTACCGTCAGGAATCATAAGTGAATAAACAGCGTCTGTGCCGCTGTCATCAGCCTGCGACTCATATGTATAAAGGCTGTCAGCGGAGAATTTCTTATGCTTATAGTCACTTAAATTTCCGTCGCTGTCATATTTCATATACTGCATAGGAGCGTTGCGCTCTTTATCATAAGAAAGCTGTAGAATACCATTGCTCACCACAGTTATTTCAGTGTACTCATCAGCTTCAAGCACAACGTTTCCCGACTTGTCAAGAAGTCCCACTGCTCTGCCGTCACGATAAGTGAAGAAAAGATCTGCAAGAAGCTTTTCACATTTATATTCCTCAAAAGACTGCTCCTCAACCTCGGCAACATACTGAGTGCTGTCAAAGCTTGTATAAAGCTTTCGTGAAAGCTCGTCAAGGCTTTTTATTTTATTCAGAAACTCCGGAAATTTGTATTCCTTGACCTTCACATTGCTTGGTTGAGCTGAGTCGCTTGTCTTTATCTGCGACACCGCAGACGACTGTGTTGTTTCTTTGTCTTTTTCACAGCCGAACATAGAAATTGTCAGCGTCAATGCAAGCGCAAGAGCCGCACATTGTTTTCTTTTTGTCATCGTTATCCCCTCGTATTTTATTTTGTTATCTCACAGCACGAGCCGTTACACTATATTATAATACACAAATCTGATTTTTGCAAGATATATTAAAACTTTTTATTCTTTATCATAGCAGTATGGTAATACGCTAAATGTTATAAAAGTGTTAAATGTTTAAAAGTGCCTTTACATATAGAATGTTTTGTGCTATAATATCCTAGTGGCAGTGTTGACATTGATAAATATCTGCTACTAATTTTGCTGTTTTATGGCAAGGAGGATAAAATTAAATGGTTAGAGCGATTGTCGGCGCAAACTGGGGCGACGAGGGTAAGGGCAAGCTTACCGATATGCTTGCTGAAAAGTCTGATATAGTAGTAAGATTTCAGGGCGGAGCTAACGCAGGACATACTATTGTAAATCACTACGGAAAGTTCGCTTTGCACACTTTGCCTTCCGGCGTATTCTATGATCACACAACAAATATTATCGGCAACGGTGTTGCACTTAATATCCCTGTATTTTTCAATGAGCTTAAAAAGGTAACTTCCGAAGGCGTTCCAATGCCTAAGATACTTATTTCCGACAGAGCGCAGATGGTAATGCCATATCACGTTCTGTTTGACCAGTACGAAGAGGAAAGACTCGGAAAGGCAAGCTTCGGCTCAACAAAATCGGGTATCGCACCTTTCTATTCTGATAAATATGCAAAGATAGGTTTCCAGGTACAGGAGCTGTTTGACGAAGAGGCTCTCAAGGTAAAGATCAAGAGAGTTCTTGAAACAAAGAACATTCTTCTTGAACATCTCTATCACAAGCCTCCTATCGACGCTGATGAGCTTTTCAATACTCTTATGGAGTATAAGGAAATGGTAGCACCATACGTTTGCGACGTATCTGCATTCCTTTGGAACGCTATCAAAGAGGGCAAGAACGTTCTTCTTGAGGGTCAGCTTGGCTCACTGAAGGATCCTGACCACGGTATCTATCCAATGGTAACATCTTCATCTACACTGGCAGCATACGGTGCTATCGGTGCAGGTATACCTCCTTATGAGATAAAGACTATCGTAACTGTTGTTAAGGCTTATTCTTCCGCAGTTGGTGCAGGTGCATTCATTTCTGAGATATTCGGCGATGAGGCTGACGAGCTGAGAAAGAGAGGCGGCGACGGCGGAGAGTTTGGTGCAACAACAGGCAGACCTAGAAGAATGGGTTGGTTCGACTGCGTTGCAACTAAGTATGGCTGCCGTATCCAGGGCGCAACAGATGTTGCTTTCACAGTAGTTGACGTTCTTGGCTATCTTGACAAAATACCTGTATGCGTAGGCTATGAGATAGACGGCGAGGTAACAACAGACTTTCCTACAACAAGAAAGCTTGAAAAGGCAAAGCCTGTTTTTGAAGTTCTCGACGGCTGGAAGTCAGACATCAGGGGCATCAAGAAGTATGAAGATCTTCCTGAAAACTGCAAGAAGTATATCGACTTCGTTGAAAAGCATATCGGCTTCCCTATCACAATGGTTTCAAACGGACCAAAGAGAGAGGACATCATCTACAGAGAAAGCCCACTTTCAAAGTAATTTCAAATATCACAAAAGGCTGCGGCAAAAAGTCGCAGCCTTTTTCATTTAGAGTGTAAAAAAACGAATGATCAGCACGCCGCATTTCTGCGAAAGAGAAATTTAGCCGCTCCCCTACAAATAACATAGATATTGTTGATTTGGTACAGGTATGATATTAAACACTAACTAAGTGTAGTTCTACATTTTGGCTTTATTGAGAAAATAGAGGATATCTTTTGGAGAATAAGCTTCTACCGCTCCGTCACGGAGAAGCGCACACTGTCCTGCGTATTTCTCGCTGAAAATGTCATGAGGCGGTATAACAAAAACGTCTTTATTCTGGGATAAAGCATGATTTACAGTATTCAGCGTACCGCTGCGTATTCCTGCTTCAACCACAAGAACGCTATGTGAAAGTGCCGAAACAATGCGGTTTCTTATACGAAAATTCTCAGGAACAGGTCTTGCCTGCGGGAAAAATTCCGATATGGCTACCCCATGTGTTGCTATCTCACGCTTGAAGCCCGTCCTGCCACGAGGATAATCATATTCTAGCCCACAGCCCATAACAGCTACAGTGCTTCCACCTGCACGCATCGCACTGCGGTGTGCGGCAGTGTCGATACCCATAGCAAATCCGCTTATGATATTAACCCCACGTTCTGCAAGAAAGCTTGAAAACTCCTCCGCCACGGCTACAGAATAATCGCTTGGTTCTCTAGTGCCGATAATGGCAACGCTCTTTTCAATAGACAGACAGCTTACATCGCCACGGCAGAAAAGCACAGCAGGTGGACATTCTATCTGTTTCAACCGTTCAGGATAAAGAGGATCGTCAGGGGTGAGGATGTATATACCCTTTTTCTCGCAGTATTCAGCCACCTGTTTCGCCTGAAAGAACGTACAGCAGGATATCTTTTCAGCCTCCTGCTGAGTAACATATCCACAGCGCAGTGACAATAGATCATCGCACATTTCTTCAACGCTGTCATAATATGACATAACGTCCCACAAACGCTTGTCCGCAGGTCCGAACGCAACATCGAGCCACAGCCACAACAGCTTTCTATCTGTATTTTCAAGCATTTTTCCCGCACCTCCAGTTGTCAGATTTCTTTTAATCTTATTGTATCATATTTTATTGTTAAAAACAACAAAATTTTATAGCATTTTGGTTAAATCAAACGATTTCGGTTGAAATGGGCAAGACCATATGTTATAATGGATATTGAAAATTTGAACTTGAAAGGATAGTTGCTTAATGGTAAACAAGCTTGACCTCAGCGGAGAATGGCTGCTGTGTCTTGACAAGGAATGTAAGGGTACTGACCTTGTTTTTGATGATACAATAAACCTTCCAAACACTACTTCCAACGCTAAAAAAGGCGAATACAATACTGAGAGAGAAACAGGCTTTCTTACAGACACATATAAATTTGAGGGCTTTGCATGGTTCAGAAAAAACGTTGACTTCTCTGCTCTGCAATGTGAAAATCTTAAACTTTATCTTGAAAGAACAAGAATAACTGAACTTTATATAGACGGCAAAAAGATAGGCAGGCAGGAGAGCCTTTGCACTCCGCACATCTATGACCTGAACGAGTATATCGGTACTGGCGTGCATGAAATGACTATCTGCGTTTCAAATGTTGGCTACAAGACCAAGGGCGGACACCTGACTTCACCTGACACTCAAACCAACTGGAACGGAATCACAGGACGCATCGAGCTTATAGGCTACAAAAACGCTCACGCTGAAAATGTTATGCTTTGGTGCGATATCCACAGCAAGACAGTAAGAGTGACTGCTGACATAACAGGGGGAAAAGGCGGAAAAGCTGTCATAAGCGCTGAGAGCTTCAACAGCGAAAAGAACCATACACCTGCTGTGCAGAGCTTTGAATACACAGACGGCAAGCTTGACGCTTTATACAAAATGGGCGACGATTGCCTGCTTTGGAGTGAGCATGAGCCTAATCTCTACAAGCTGAGAATAGATATCGACGGCGACATGAGCGAGCATATCATCGGTATGCGTGAGTTCAGAACTGAGGGTGGAAAGTTCACCATAAACGGCAAAAAAACCTTTCTCAGAGGAAAACATGACGGCATGATATTCCCTAAGACCGCTTTTGCACCTACCGACCTTGAGGAATGGCTGAGGATAATGAAGATATCAAAGTCATACGGCATGAACCACTACCGTTATCACACCTGCTGTCCCCCTGAGGCTGCGTTTATCGCTGCGGATATGCTTGGAATTTATATGGAGCCACAGCTTCCTTTCTGGGGAACTATCACAGAAGAGGGCGAGGAAAACCACAATCAGGAGGAGCAGGATTTTCTCGTTGAAGAGGGCTTCAATATGCTGAAACTCTTCGGCAATCACCCTTCCTACTGCATGATGTCAATGGGCAACGAGCTTTGGGGCTCAAAGAAGATACTCAACGATATCATAGGCGGCTACAAGAAATTTGATAACAGACACCTTTATACGCAGGGTTCAAACAATTTCCAGTGGTTCCCTAACGTTATAGAAAATGACGATTTCTTTGTTGGCGTAAGACTTGCAAACGACAGGCTTATAAGAGGCTCATACGCTATGTGTGACGCTCCACTTGGTCATATTCAGACTGACAAGCCTGCGGCAAATCACGATTATGACAGCATTATAAGACCGCAAAAGCAGGCAAGCTCCACGGAAGTTTCAGAGGACGGCACTGTCCAGATACAGTACGGCACGACCATGAAAACTGTCAAGGCAAGCGAAGCTGACGCAGATTTTATCCCTGAAGTGCCTATCGTTACTCACGAAATAGGTCAGTATGAAACTTATCCGAACTTCAAGGAAATAGAAAAATACACAGGCTCCCTTAAAGCCAGAAACTTTGAGGTATTCAGAGAAAGACTTGATGAAAAGGGTCTGCTTCCGCTGGCTGAGGATTATTTCAAATGCTCAGGCAAGCTTGCTGTGCAGTGCTATAAGGAAGAAATGGAGGCTGTTTTCCGTTCAAGACTTCTTGGCGGTTTCCAGATACTTGATATTCAGGATTTCAGCGGTCAGGGTACTGCCCTTGTGGGTGTACTTGACGCATTCATGGACAGCAAGGAACTTATCACAGACAGCGAGTGGAGAGAGTTCTGCAATGACGCTGTTGTAATGGCACGTTTTGACAGCTATGTTATTGAAGCTGGCAGCAGTTTCAAGGCGCACACAGAGCTTTGCAATTACAGACCTGACCTTAAAGACGGCAAGCTTATTTGCACTCTTACACTTGAAAACGGTGATGTCATTGGCAAGGTCGAAAAGAATTTTGTTGCAGAAGGCAACTACACTGACATTTGCGATGTAGAGTTTACTCTCCCACAGGTAACAAAGAACACAAAGGCTGTGCTTGCACTTGAAATTGAGGGTACTGATATACGCAATCACTATGACCTTTGGGTCATTCCAACAGTTGAAAAGACAGATATAAGAGGTGCATACATTTTTAACGAGGTAAATGACGAAGCTGAAAGTCTGCTGAAACAGGGCAAGACAGTGCTTATCGTCCCTGACCTTTCAAGGATTGAAAATTCTATCGAGGGCTTCTACTGTCAGGACTTCTGGTGCTATCATATGTTCTGTATCATCTCACAGATGATGAAAAAACCTGACCCTGTTGGCACAATGGGACTTCTTATCGACACCGAACACCCTGCTCTTGCAGGCTTTGCAGGGGAAAAATACTCAACGCCACAGTGGTGGGAGATAGTTCAGAACTCACGCTCGGTTATTCTTGACGACTTTAAGGGCGAGAAAAATGTTATCGTGAGAACTATCGACAACTTTGACCGCAACCACGATCTTTCACTCCTCTACGAGTATGAAAAGGACGGCGGCAAGGTGGTAGTTTGCTCATGCGATTTTGATAAGCTTTCCCACTCCCCTGAGGGACGTGCGTTCATAAAGTCTGTTGTTGACTATGTAAGAAACTAACCGAATATTTATTGCTAAGGGCTGTACTGTTTTGCGGTACAGCCCTTATTTTGTTTGTGCTTGTTGCATAAAACGCCCGCAAAACATTTGTCTGATATAACAAAAGTGCCGACACTACAGTGGCATATGGTTCACTTATTACGAAAAATGTGTTATAATTTAGGTGTATGTTATACAGGAAGGTGATGTTAAGTGCCAAAAGTAAAACGTTATAAATACAAGAATATTGCAGCGGCTCTTGCCATACTGCTTTTGATCATTCTGGGAATATCTACATCGTGCAGTTCAAAAGCTGACAGCCCTAAGAAAATTTCCGACAGCTCGTCAAACTCCTCTGCGGTCAAGGCTGACAGCAGCAGTAAAAAAGCTGTAAAAAAGCTTACGGGCAATTATATGTATGTTACCGCAAAAAACAAAACTGATATGGTAAATGGAGATCTTATTCTCGTTAATGGCGACCATTCCTTCACCGGTACAGTGAATAACACGGACACAGTTTATTCCTATTTGTTTGACAAGAACGGAAGTCAAATAATGTCCACCAGCAGCACTCAACTGGCGGCTAAAAAAGAGACCTTTGAAGCCTTTGGCAAAATGGGCAATGATTTTTATGCTGACAAGAAGATATCAACACTTATGATAAACACAGCTATGCCTGCGGAAGATGATGAAGACAGTAGCTCTGCCTGCTACGAGCATGACACTGGACTTGCCTTTGACCTGCATCTTTATGACGCAAGCACAGGCGCATATCCTGAGTTTACAGGCGAAGGAGATTATAGTTGGATATCTGAAAACTGCTGGAAATACGGACTTATCCTCAGATACCCAGAGGACAAAGCTGACATCACAGGTGTAAGCCCTATGGCTTATCATTTCAGATATGTAGGTATACCACACGCTGAGATAATGACAGCAAACAAGCTTTGCCTTGAAGAATACATAGATTTTGTCAAGGATTATACATTTGAAAAGCCGCTTACATTCACGGCTTTTGATGACACTGAGTATTCAGTTTACTACGTTGCCGCAGACAAGGGCAGCACCACGAACGTGCCAGTACCACTTGACGACAGCAACAATGAGCGTCCTAACACTATCTCAGGCAACAACGTTGACGGTTATATCGTCTGCGTGAATATGACAGAAAATGCAGCACCTGCTGACTCGTCCTCTCAGACAGACCAGCAGGCGGCTACAGAATAAATTTTTCGGAGGAAATAAAATGCTTAAAGAAACAGTAGAAATAAAAGTAGATTATGAAAAGGCTGGCGTTTCAAGCGAAGGCTGCGCACCTGTGCTTGATTGCTATTACAACACACTCACTGAGGAAATAGGCAGAAAGAAGCACAAGGCAATTATAATCTGCCCGGGCGGAGGATATGATTGGTGTTCTGAGCGTGAAGCTGAACCTGTTGCATTCAGATTTCTGGGTGCAGGCATATGCGCATTTGTGCTAAGATACTCATGCGTCAAGAAAAAATTCCCTACTGACGCTTTGGAATGTGCGGCGGCTGTCAAGTATGTTAGAGATAATGCGGAGAAATTTGACATTGACCCTGACAAAATAATAGTATGCGGTTTTTCAGCAGGCGGACACCTTGCGGCAACAATGGCAAACTTCTGGAACAGCGAGCTGCTCACAAAGCCTCTTGGCTGCAATCCTGAGGACATCAAGGTAAACGGCTCTATCTTGGGCTATCCTGTTATCACATCCGACCCTGAATACACTCATGAAGGCTCAATACTCAATATTATTGGCGAGGAAAAATCATCGGAGCTCAGAGAACTTGTTTCAATGGAGAAGAGAGTATCAGAGAACACTCCTCCTACATTTATCTGGCACTGTGCTGATGATGGCTGTGTAAGGGTTGAGAACACACTTTGGTATATGTGCAGTCTTTCAAAGTATCACATTCCATTCGAGAGCCACATTTATGAATACGGCGGACATGGACTTGCATTGTGCGACGAAACCACTGCCACATGGGAAGGTCACTATCAGCCGGTGGCGGCTCATTGGGCAGAGGCGGCTATTGATTGGGTACATAGGCTATAAAAATATGTTGCGTGTGGCAACATAATTAAGCTAAAAATGACTCACATCAATTTGATATATACTCATATAGACATTTTCAAAGAACTAATATGAATGACATATATAGTGAACTATGAACAGAACAGGTAGATACCTCAATTGAGGTATCTACCTGTTTTTATTTGTCCTTTTCTCTGCACTCATATGATCTGTAAAGAAGTTGGATATGTTTTGACGTGAGTCATTTTTTATCAAGAATATTGAGTATCCCTCGGAATATATGTTAAATCTGTTGGTTATCCCCAAACTTCCTCGGCAATCTCCTTAACAAGAGCAAGCTTTGCCCACTGCTCCTCCTCTGTGAGCTTGTTGCCTATCTCACAGGAAGCAAAACCGCACTGTGGGCTAAGGCAAAGTCTGTCAAGTGAGATGTACTTTGCAGCCTCGTGGATACGGTCGATAACAGCCTGCTTGTCCTCAAGCTCAGGCTTCTTTGATGTGATAAGTCCGAGAACGACCTTCTTGTCGCCGCTTACTGCTTTCAAAGGTTCAAAGCCACCTGAACGCTCATCGTCAAATTCAAGATAATATGCGCTTACGTTCTCGCCTGCAAAAAGTGTTTCTGCAACGCTGTCATAGGCGCCGCTGCTTGCATATGTTGAGTGGAAGTTACCACGGCAAACGTGTGTTGTGATAACAAGATCCTCAGGCTTGCCCTCGATAGCAAGGTTGTTTATTCTCAACAGAAGTCTTTTTATATCCTCAAGACCTGCGTCGTCAACTCCAAAAATAGCCTTTGCATTAGGGTCAACTATCATGCCCCATGAGCAATCATCAAACTGAATGTTGCGGCAACCTGCTGCGTAAAGGTCAGCGATGACTTTTCTGTAGCCCTTTGCGATATCCTGAACAAGCTCTTCTGTATCGTTATAATACTTCTTTGTGTTCTCCAGTGCGAAAGGCATTATCATCTGCTCCAGAAACTGTGCAGGTGCAGGGATAGTCTGCTTTGCAACTGTGGTCTCGTCCTCGAGAGCCTTAACGAATTTGAAATGCTCAACAAATGGGTGGTCGCCAACTGATACCTTGCCTGTGAGGTATGTATCGTCTATCATTGCGGCCTCGCCATGGAATGGCAGACCCGTCTGTGTCTTGCTGTGACCAACGCCGTTAAAGCCCCACATAAAGTCAAGATGCCATGTTGCTCTGCGAAACTCGCCGTCCGTGATGATATGATAACCAGCCTTTTTCTGCTTTGCAACGAGATCAAGGATAGCCTTATCCTCTACCTCTTTAAGCTGCTGGACTGTTATAGCGCCGTTTTCAAAATCTGCTCTTGCCTTTTTCAGATAGTCAGGTCTGAGAAAGCTGCCCACAAAATCGTAGCGGCATGGTACTTTGATATTATTGCTCATTTTTATTACCTCTTTCATTTTATTATAGTTTATTTCCTATTGGTTTGCTGGTATTTAGTATAGCACGAAAAAGGGCGATAGTAAAATATTTATTTCTGTGGGATAGATATAGTTTCAAACTATATCGGATCGAATAGTTTGCTTGACTTTGGGGCATATGGTGTGGTATAATGAATAAATTGAAAGCAGAAATTAAGGAGTTTGGCATGAAAAGGGCATTGAGTATAGCATTTAAAATTCTATTGATAATTGTGTGTATCATCATATTATTTGTAATAATATCCGTTGTTCGCCATAAAATATGCAGTTCAAAAGAAAAGGACTTGCTTGCTCCTTTGGGCGAGCTGGTAGAAGTGAATGGTCACAATATGAGTGTTTATACAGAGGGCGAGGGTGACAAAACCCTTGTGTTTATGTCAGGAGGTGGAACTTGTTCGCCAATATTGGATTTTAAGTCGCTTTATTCGCTTTTAAGCAGCGAGTATAAGATTGCAGTAGTAGAAAAGTTCGGCTACGGTTTTAGCGATATTGTAGATGAAAAAAGAGATATAGATACTATATTGAGCGAAACGAGAATGGCACTTGATAAAGCAGGAATAAAAGGTCCGTATGTGCTTTGTCCTCACTCATTATCTGGACTTGAGGCTTTATACTGGGCACAGAAATATCCTGATGAGGTCGAAGCGATCGTCGGCTTAGATATGGCTGTGCCGACTTATTATGATGAAATGGACATAAGTATCCCTATGACAAAGTTAGGACATTATGCTGCTGTTTGGGGCATCACAAGGTGGATACCGAGCCTTGCAGAAAGCGACGCTATCAAATACGGAACGCTTTCCGAAAATGAAAAAGACATTTACAGGGCAGTATTCTACCAGAGAACAGCCACGGAAACTATGGTAGATGAAGTTAAAGCAGTAAAGGATAATGCGAATATCGTAAAGGAAAATGGTATTCCGCAAGTGCCGATGTTATTGTTTATATCAAATGGTTCGGGCGGAACAGGTTTTACAAAAGAACGTTGGAGAAGTATTCCTAAAGAATATATTTCAGGTCACGACAACGCAAGCTATATTGAATTAGACTGTCCGCATTATGTTCACGACTATGAGTACGAAGCGATAAGCAAAGGGATCAGAACTTTTATCAAATAAAGTATAATTCAAAAGCCACCGATACAGCCCCCTCTGTATCGGTATTTTTCTGTCCTTACCGCCTTCCATCGCCCCAATTCTATTGACATTTCCACCTTGTTGTGCTATCATAAAAGTTTACGAGTTAGTCATAACTAGCTGTATGATACCGCAGAAGTAAGATAGATAAGAAAGGCGGAACATAATGAAAAGTTCTGCAATAGTAAAAAAGGCACTGCATAAAGCGGACGGCGTTTTGTATCCTGTTGCAGGCAGGAAAGATAAATTAGTTATCACAATGTCAATTTACAACGTCATGCAATGAATTTTTTTACTTTTATCATGCTTTTTGTCCACCTAATTTTTTTGAACAATCATGCTTTTTCTGACATATTATAAAAATGAAAATGCAAACGCAGTCACACTGATCTAATGCGTTTGAGATATGGAGGGTAATTTATGTCAGAAAAGTATTTTTTGGGCGCAATGACGCAGAATGGGTTTTCCACGGAATTTGGCAAGATAATGGCTGATAAGGAGTATTTCACATTCATACTCAAAGGAGGTGCAGGCACGGGAAAATCTTCACTTATGAAAAAGATAGCCGCTGAGTTTGAACCGACAGAGGAAGTCACTAGGTTTTATTGTTCCTCTGACCCTGCTTCCCTTGATGCAATCGTTCTGCATACATCAAAGGCCATAATCTGCGACGGCACTGCGCCACATGTTATGGAATGTTCATATCCAGGAGTTTGTCAGAAAATAATCAACTTAGGAGAGTATTGGGACGAAGAAAAGCTGAAGACCTTCAAATCTGAAATAATCGAGGTCACAGACAAAAACAAGTCGCTTTTGGCAAGAAGCAAAAGGTTTACCACTGCCCTGTCTAACGTTTGCTTCGATACCTACAATTGCGGTGAAGGCTGTCTGCTGGAGGAAAAGCTGAAAAGCTTCACAGAACGATCAGCAAAACGTCTTCTAAACAAAAAAGGCTCAGGCAGCGGCAAAACTGATCTTAGACAGTTGACCGCTTTGACGGAATACGGATGTATGACGCAGCTTGCCACTCTTGACAGCTACCTTGACGTGTTCGCCATGAACGATGATTATTATGCCGCTTCCCACAAGTTCGTCACCCTCATGGCACAGCAGGCTGTAAAGCGAGGTTACGATGTTATACTCTGCCCTGCTATCATATTTGGCAACACCCTTTACGAGCATTTGCTTATCCCGGAGGCTGGCATCGCATTTGTGATAAATTCCCCTATAAGCAAGCTTGACGGCTTTGAAAAAGCTATCAACATGGGCAGATTTTATGACAAGAAAAAGATCTCAGCCCTGAAAACAAGACTGAGATTAGATAAAGTCACCGCCTCCGACCTTGCAGAGGAAGTGTATTCAGGCATCAAGAAAGCCAAGAAAGTCCATGACGAGATAGAAAAGTATTATATCGCCGCAATGGACCACACCGCCCTTAATAAGGTTTGCGACAGCATTTCAAGGGAAATTCACGAGAGGACTATAAAATAGTTTTCCACATTCCGTCGTAAGGCGCAGGCTCAAAGCCCATTTTCTTATAAAGCGATATGGCTCTGCCGTTTTCAAGCTCGACTTCAAGTCGGATACGGCGGAGCTTTTTGTCGCCATTTTCCTCGATATACTTAAAAAGCTCCCTGCCTAGACCTTTTGAGCGGTATTCCTCCAGCACAAAAAGCTCGTCTATCCATATAGTAATACCGCCTGCTTCAACTGAATATGTTTTCATTGTAACACAGTAGCCAACATTATTGCCGTCACAAACGAGCATATAACCCTGCACATACACGTCAGACCTCATCATTTCATCGAAGCCCTGCTCAAAATGCTCTCTTGGAACAGGTTTGTCCACCGCAGAAGAATTATAGAACTCAGTGGAAAATCTGATATAATCTTCCCTGTCCTCAGGCACAAATTTTCTTATCATTTTTATCTCTCCGTTTCTTTGGTATTAGCCTATTATAGCATTTTATTTACCAAAAGTCAAATGCACAAATTTTGTTGCAAAAGTCCAGATTATGTGATATAATTATTTTGGATATTTTTAATCATATTTGTGAGGATACATAATGATATATACTTTTGATTGCGACCGCTGGGGAAGCAGTTTTTCAGTGCCGTCTAAAGTGGTCGATAAATACATAAAATTAAGTGATGGCGACTTTGTAAAGGTACTTCTCTGCATACTCTGTTCAACGGAACGTGAATGCGACAGTGCAAAGCTTGCGGAAAAGTCCGGACTTTCTGAGAACACTGTCATTGACGCTGTGACACATTGGGTATCGCTAGGAGTCATCACCACAGAACACAGTGATACGACAAATCCTGCACAGGTCAAAGCCGTTTCTACACCTGTTTCAGAGCCTGAAACAAAGGCCGAACCTGTTTCAAAAGTGGAGGCAGTTGCCCCGAAACGTCAGAGCGTTTCAAACAAGCTGTGCATAAGATACAAAAATTCCGAGATACTGGAAAAACAGCAGAAGGACCCTAACCTTGCACATCTTTTTGACGAGATACAAACCGTTTTACAACGCACTATCAATGGAACTGAGCAAGGGGAACTTCTTGCTCTTTATGAATATTACCGATTTGATGCTGCATCTATTCTCTTAGCCGCAGAATACTGTGTGTCACTTGAAAAGCACAACGTGTCTTACCTTGTGACAGTAATGCGTGGGTGGTTTGAACAAGACATCTGTACTTATCAACAAATTGAACAAGAAATAATTAGGCTTTCCAACATAAAAAAGTATGAATTCAAGGTACTGAAAATTTTCGGACAGACAGCAAAGCCGTCAAAGCAGCAGCTCGAGTTTATAGAAAAGTGGCGAACAATGGGCTTCACTGTTGAAATGCTGGAGATAGCCTATAACAAGTGCGTTGACAATACCAACAAACTGAATTACAAATATATAGACACTATACTGTCAAACTGGGCTGGCAAGAGCATCACTACCCCTGAACAGGTCACACACGAGGACGAAAAGTACCACACCTCCAAGAAAAATAAGAATACTAATAAGCAAACTTCCTATAATCTTGATGATTTTGAAAAATTCGCAATGAATTTTGATCTCGAAAAATCAGGAAAGCTATGATAAGGAGTAGAAAATGAAATATTCAATAACCGCATATGACAAGGCTGAAAATGAACTTAAAAGACGGCGTGAAGCTGTCATGAACGAGCATGAGGTTCACGCTCAGGAGATAGCACAGCGACTTCCTGAAATAGAGGTTCTTACAAGATCACTAAAAGCAAATAACTGTGAACTCATGAAGGGCATAGTAGGCAAAAACGCTCATGGAAGAGAATATATACAAAAAATGCGTCAAAACAATGCCAATACTAAACGTGCCATTAAAGGGCTGCTTAAAATGGGAGGTTATCCTGAAGACTACCTTGATTATCACTATTACTGTCCTAAATGCTGTGATTATGGCTATCGTGACGGAGTGAAGTGCCAGTGCTTCACCGACTTGCTGAAAAAATACACCACTGAGGAGCTTAACGAGAATTGCAGTATCCAGCTCCACGATTTCTCTGAGTTCAGGATAGAATTTTATCCTGAAAGCGACGGTAACGGAATGTCACCGAGAGAGAAAATGAGAACGGTGTATTCAAACTGCCGTGCATATGCTGACAAATTTCATGAAAACTCTCCATCACTGTTTTTCATTGGCAAAACAGGTCTTGGCAAGACTTTTCTTTCAGCCTGCATTGCAAATGAACTTATACAAAAGGGCTACAGCGTCATTTTCGCCTCTCTGCTGAAGCTTCTCAGACAGATAGAGGACGAGCATTTCGGCAGAGCTACAGGTCAGACACTTGACATCATAGAGAATGCCGACCTTGTTATCCTTGACGACCTCGGCTCAGAATTTCAAACGAGCTTTACCGATTCCGTGATATATGAAATAATCAACGAGCGTATCAACCTTGGCAGGCCAACGATAATCTCCACCAATCTCACCAATGAAGAATACAATGGAAAATATAATGAGCGTATAGTTTCGAGGCTCACAGGCTGTTTCATGCCTATTATGTTTGTAGGAAACGATATTAGACACGTAAAGCTGAAAAATAATCTTTAAGGGGTAAAAAATGAAAAAAATCAGGGGAACTTTTCTTTCTATACCGGTGCTTCTGCTTGCAAACGCACCTGCGCTGTGGAAACTTATTAACATAAATTCTCTGCTCAAAACGCTTATCATCATACTTTTTGCACTATACACCTTGGTTTTCATGTTCAAATCACATGGACGCAAAGGTTCTCATGGAAAAATCCGACGGCTTGATTCCGGAGCGTTTGTACTTGGCTGCGGTGTTTTGCAAAGCGTTATACAGCTTATAATAGTGATAGTGCTTTGCTTTACAAAGCTGAACGGTTGGCGGCTTCTTGCAAATGCACTTTGCGCTTATGCTATAACAACGCTTTTGTGTCTGAGTGGCATTGTGCGGATAGCGGCTTCGGCACGTCAGGTGAAAATACTGTGGTATGTTATTCTGTTATTCACCTGGTACATACCACTTGTGAACTGTATCGTGTTCAGAAAATTCTACAAGGCAGCGAGAAGTGAATACTACTTCGAGCAGGCAAAGCTTGACCTTGACGCTGCTCGAAAAGAGAACGAGATATGCAAGACAAAGTATCCTATACTTATGGTGCATGGCATATTCTTCCGTGATTGGCAGGTAATAAACTATTGGGGCAGGGTACCTAATGAACTTATTAGAAATGGCGCAGAGGTCTATTACGGCAAGCAACAGTCCGCCAACAAAGTATCCGTCAGTGCCACTGAGGTAGCCGAAAGAATAAAAGAAGTCATTGCAGAAACAGGCGCAGAAAAGGTCAACATAATCGCACACTCAAAGGGTGGGCTTGACTCAAGATATGCTATCTCTCACCTCGGCATGGACAAATATGTGGCAACCCTTACCACCATAAACACGCCACACTATGGCTGTAAATTCGTTGATATGCTTCTTGGAAAGATACCTGAGAGTATACAGGGCTTTGTTGATAGAAAATACAACAAGCTTTTCACTGCTCTGGGTGACAAAGACCCAAGCTTTTTAGATGGCGTTTATGACCTGACTTACAAAAACTGCTCTGAGCTTAACGCAAGCACCCCTGACAGCCGGTTGGTTTCCTACCGCTCCGTGATGAGCAAAATGAACAGCATACGTTCCGCAGGTTTTCCGTTAAATATCGGCTATCTGCTCAACAAGCCATACGGCAAGGGCAATGACGGGCTAGTAACAGTTGAGTCGGGACTTTATGGTGAAAACTCCAAGATGATAGAACACAAGGGCAAGCGTGGCATTTCTCATGGCGACGTTATCGACCTTTTCAGGGAGAACATCAAGGATTTTGACGTGAGAGAATTTTATGTAGATATAGTAAAAGAGCTTAAAGAACAAGGCTTCTGATAAAAAAACACCCGTATCGCACATGATACGGGTGTTTTGCTATTTCCTGGGGCGAATTAAATATTTCATTCTGAAACGCTGTCTGCCTTTGATAGTTTTGCGATTGAAGTTTGCTATCTTCGCATTGAACGCAGGCATCATTCTAAGCTCATGTGGTGGAAGCTCCTCCTCACCATAAAACCGACAGTCTGACAGACTATCGGTCAAAACTCAGCTATCTATTTTTTTCACAGTGTCATAAACTATCTTATATTTTTCGCAGACCTTTTCATAATCCTGCTCATAGCCTGACAGCTCACCGTCCCTAAGATCCTCTGTAAGGTCATAGCTCGCCTTGTAAAGCTCATCAAAGCCAAGATTGCTGCAAATGCCTTTGAGGGTGTGAGCCATACGGAAAGCTTCCTTGACGTTTTTCTCCTCTAAAGCCTTGCACATATCCTGAAAAGTTGTATCATCAGCAAATCTTTTTGCAAACTTTGTTATCATTTTCTCACTGCCGAAACGTACCAGAACGCTGTCATAACTTGCGCCAATGCTTTCATAAAATTCTCTAGTAGTCATCAGGACACTCCTTACAAATCATATCATTTCTTATTCTACGCCCTTTACAAGCTCGTTCTGAATATCTTTAAGACATTCGACAAGCACAGGGTTGAATGTGCCGCACTCTCCGTTAAGTATCAATGCCATAGCCTTTTCATGAGAATACGCCTTTTTGTAAACTCGCTCGCTGACAAGTGCGTCATAAACGTCGGCGACAGAAACTATCTGAGCCGATATCGGTATCTCGTCGCCTTTTAGTCCGTCAGGATAGCCCCTGCCGTCATAACGCTCATGGTGCCACCTGCATATGTCATGGGCTATCTTCAAGAGTGGCTCGTCACGGAACTGCTCAAGACTTTCAAGCATATTCGCTCCGATAGCGGAGTGAGTTTTCATTATCTCAAACTCCTCTTTTGTTAGCCTGCCGGGCTTATTGAGTATCTTATCGTCAATGCCTATCTTGCCGATATCATGGAGTGCCGCAGCCATTGGTATGAGAAGCTGCTCAGTGCCGCTGACAGTATACTTGTTTGTGCGCATAGGAAGCCTATCTAAAAGCAATTCCGTTATGCGCTTTATGTTCACCACATGGCTTCCACTCTCGCCGTTTCTGAACTCTACTATCTGGCTGAGTATGCTTATCATCATACGGTTGTTTTTATCTTTTTCGTACATCTGGTCGCTGACAAGGGAAATAAGTCTGCGCTGTTTTGCATAAAGCTTAATGGTATTGAACACACGCTGATACACAACGCGTGAATCAAATGGTCTGCTGATATAATCAGAAACGCCAAACTCATATGCTTTTCTTATAGAGGATGCAGAATCCTCGCTTGATATCATTATAACAGGGATATCATCTATCCAATGATGTTCCGCCATATAGTCAAGGACTTCAAATCCGTCCATTTCGGGCATGATTATATCTAAAAGCACAAGTGAAATTCCAGTGCCATACTGACTAAGCAGGTCAATACACTCCTCGCCGCTTGCCGCCTCATGTATGATATATTCATTGCCAAGCATTTCAGAGAGTATCTCTCTGTTTATATTTGAATCGTCAACAATAAGTATCTCCTGCTTTTGAGGCTCACCGACAACACTTTCGTGACCATCTGTGACAACTGTATCTTTCTTTGTCTTTGCCTGATACATAAGCTTATCAGCCTTGCTGACAGCTTCGTCAAGGCTATTGCCATCAGAGAAAACGCCGCCGACGCTTGCTGACAGACGTATATTTGAATACCCTGGCACAGTTGCCGCATGGATATTTCGTTTTATCTTCCTGAGCTTATGGGCAAAATCGTCCTCCTGAATACCAGGCATGACAAGCAAAAACTCGTCGCCACCATAACGCACAAGCACATCAGATTTTCTAATACAGCGCCTTATAACATCAACCACTGTCACAAGCACCATATCTCCTGCGTCATGACCGCATGTATCATTATAAACCTTGAAGTCGTCAAGATCTATCATCGCAACGCCCGCAGGCACATGGGACTTTTTAAGCTTATCTTCAAAATATCTCCTGTTGCTCGCACCTGTCAATGCATCAGTATACATTGCCTTATGATATTTTGACAGCTTATTCATTATCTTTTCTCTGTCCTGAACACCCAGCAGAGAGTCCTCATCAAGCTTTTTGATAAGCTCCATAACATACGGCTCTCCGTCAACCTGAACATACTTAGAAAAGACCTGATAAATGTCAGTTCCCATAAATTCAAGCTTAGTTCTCGGCTTTTTATCAATAAAAGTTTTTAAGGATATACAGTTTTCACAAGGCTCGTCCACTTTCCAAAAAGAAAAACACTGACATGGATTTTCAACGCAGCTGCTCACTCCATGAGGACAGTCCGCTTTCAGAAGCCTGACAAAATCAAAAGTTTTCCTGAGAACGTCAATTTCCTTTTCTATCTCCGAAGAGGTAGAACTCAGTTGGCTTTCGCTGTTATCATCGCAGGTCCATAATTTGTACACGTCCATATTCACGTTCTCCTTACGCTTAGTGTAGACTTATTGTTGCTTTTTTTACTTTTTTCGACATTATTAACTGATTTATTATACCACACCTCAATCACATTGTCAACCGAACGATACAAATTACAATATTATTCACAATATTAACACATTCATATTTTAAGCGACTTTGCTCTAGTTTTTCATATATTTATCGTCATTCATAAAGTAAATATGGCACTCCACCTTGGTTTCCTCACTGAGCGAGAGCATTTTTCTGAGTATCTTTTCGTAGAAATCAAGCTGTGAACGATATGTCTTTAAAATTCTCTCCTCAAAAAGCTTTCTGTCGGCTTCTTCCTGTATGTTGGTCTTATAGTCGATTATGATAAAGCTTTTGTCTGACATTTTAAGCACAAGATCCATAACTCCGTTGCTGTATTCATTGCCGTCCATACTGTAGAATGGAAGCTCTGTATACACCGCCTGCGCATTTTTGAGCAATGTTTCGATATCCTTTTCTTTCAAAAAACTGTGAAGCTGATAGTTGATATAGTCCTTATAAAAGCTCTCAGAATCCTGCAAACTGCACTCGTCCTCAAAGTCGAGATACGCTCTGCTGACAATCTTCTGAATTAGCTCTTTTTGCTGTGAAGTTTCGTTATACGGAAACAGCTTTCCACGCATATTCACCGCAAGCTCAAAGGCACGATGTACCATATGACCGATATCTATGCCCTTTGGACGTTCATAAGACAGTTTCTCCACCCCACTTGGTATAGTGACTTTTTTGCCGTCCTCAAGGTGGCTCGGAGTGATTTTGCTAACATATTTCTCACTGAGCTTTTTAACGCTTTCATCAAAAGCTTTTCGGCTGTTGTTCACCTCGTCGAATATATCCTTGACGTTTATCTGCGCCGCCTGCACAGTACTTTGCGCTGTGGCATTGTTTATCTGCGGCAGTTCTCTGCCTATTTTGCTCATTGTAAGTTTGTCGATCACAGGTTTTTTCCGTTCAAAAGTATACACAAATATAAAAGCCTGCTTTGCTCTTGTGGTCGCAACATATTCAAGCCTGAGCTGTTCGCCAAAATATTTATCCTCTGCCTGCTTCCTTTCATTAGGGTAGAATGTCAGATAGTCCATATATGAAAAATCGCTTGTTTTCAAAGGTACATAGACCTGTCTTTTAGCCACAAGGTCGGTGTACTTTCCACCGCTGAATTTATGATTTTTAGCCTCCGCCATAATAACGATATTTCCCTCAAGACCCTTTGCCTTGTGAAGATTCATGAGCCTTACGCAGTTCTGCTCACTGCTGTCAAGGATAAGCTCTTTTTCTTTCAGCACAGAAAGCTCGTTTTTCATCATGTCCATAAGCTCATCGCTTCCTGCAAAATCCTGCTTTTCCCACTTTTCAATAAGATAGATAAGATTTGAAAGCTCATATTCTCTGTTGCTGGTATTATCAAAAAGAAGCTCAGGAAAATCAAGAATCTTATAAAGCTTTGCTATAGGCTCATTGACAGTATCGGCAGACGCCTTTACTGCAACAAGCGTGGCGTCATTGCTTTCACAGTTTTGTTCATAATCGTCTACGTCAATTTCAGCGTTTTCAAAATCGATGCTGTCAGGCCTACATCTCCAAAGGATAGAATAAGCCTTTTCCTTTGCGGTAGGACTGTAGCTTTCAAAAACGAACTCTGCAAGAGCAATAAATCTTTTCAGCACCAGATTGTTTTTTTGAGGACGTTTGCCCCACATTGTATATGGTATGCCACGATCTGTCAAGACCATTGAATAAAACTCCATTTGAGTTGTGTTCCAAAGAAGCAGAAGAAAATCACTGTATTTTATAGGTCTTTCCACACCCTTGTCGAATATCTTTCCGACCTTCACTAGGTCTGAAATTATCTTAGCCACGCTTTCAGCACCCGGATCTTTGACAAAATATGCCCCTCTGATAACATCATCGGAAACAGCCGCAGGCTTATCAGCCTTTGATATCATATCGCTGTATGTCATACCATATTTGCCGTTTATTTCAGGCTGGAACTTTTCATTTACCCAAGCTATAAGCTGCTCATCAGAGCGGAAGTTGTAATCAAGTGAGAAAAACTCGCAGTTTTTTTCGTTATTGTTCTGGAATTTGGCTTTCATTTTGTTATAAAGCCTGATATCAGCGTCACGGAAGCCGTAGATAGACTGTTTAGGGTCGCCCACCGCAAACAGCGCACCATCACGGAGCGGGCATTGCCATATATCACCACCTGCTATAAGCTTGCTGTCGTCTGCGCAAAGATACAGCAGAAGTTCAGTCTGCATAACATCAGTATCCTGAAACTCATCTATATAAATGCAGGAATACTTGTCTTTGAAAAACGCTCTTGCCTCACTGCTGTTTTTGAGAAGCTCATGAGTGTGATACAAAAGCCCGTCATTTGAAACGCTCTCCCCGTCTTCACTCTCCTGATAAACCTTTACAGCCTGCTCTATATACGTTGCCGTCTTGTTGAGTGCATACAGTGCATTTTCTTTCTTTACATTATCAAACCCACTTGGGCTGAAAATAGCCATGTTCTCATTGCTCTTTGGATGATCTTTCTTAATTTTAGTCTTATTAAAAGGCTCAAGGAACTTTTTGCAAGCTTTAAGATTAGCGCAAACTTTTACATAATTATACTTTGGGTCGTAGACATTCATATTATCAGGAAAAAACTTTGTCACATCACCAACAAGAAAACCTGCTACATCTTCATATTTTCCACTCAAAGCACCATTATAGAATGCACGCACAAGACTATCCCTATAGTTACACATTTCTTTATAGGCAAGCATATTTATGGTGTCAAATGTCACACTGTCATAGCTTTTATCCCTAACAAACTCAACATCTCTGTATTCAGCACACTCAAGAAATGTTTCCATAAGAAAGTTTTTTACACGGCTGTCTCTGAGCTTATATTGATTGCTGTTCAGAAAGCCGAAATCTTCTATGTTCGCACCATTTGTGCGGTAATATCTCTCGAAAAAGTCAGCCTGTGCCTGCTTTGTTTCACCGTCCTCGGCAAGTTTTAATCCCAAATGCAGGTCAACTTCAAAAGGCTGTTCTGACAGCATACTCAAACAAAAGCTGTGTATAGTGCTTATCTTCATGCGCTGTAAATTCATAACAGCGTTCTCATACAGCTTTCTTTCCTCACCGCTGCATTTTGCAATATTCTCCGTAAGCCCTGCCTGTATCCTCTCATAAAGCTCGTTTGCAGCAGCGTTGGTGAAAGTTATAAGCACTATCTTTTCAACAGGTATACCTGCGCCTATCTGACCTATAACACGCTGTATTATAAGCCTTGTCTTGCCTGCACCTGCGCCTGCTTCAACAAGGATATTCTTATCATAACTGTCTTTGTCTATTATATAGCTTCTTATCTGTTCTTCACTCATTCTGTTGCACCCCCTGAGCAAACTTCTTCATAAGCAGGACAAAACGTGCATGGAGTAATTTTATCATTCTTATTCACAATACACTTTTTAAAGCCCTCTTCTAATATTTTATCAAATGCTGTTGTTATCATGTTTTCAATTCCAGAATTATCCTTATTGTTAACTACATGGCAATTCCCTTTTTCAAGAATGAAAACATAATCTGCGGAAACGATATCACTTTCGCTCACTTCGCCCACAGGCGTAAGACCTTTTTCAAGTGCAAGGGCATAAATATAATCCTGTGGGTCTTCTGGAAGCTTCTCCCTGAATTTTTTGATATCCTCCGTCTTGTAGTCAACTATCTGATATGACACCTTTGTGCCGTCTATTATCCTGTCAAGGCGGTCTATCCTACCCCTTATGGTGACTGTATATTTGCCTATCTCCACATCACCGTTGAACGGATACTCGACCTCAACGACCTCACGTTTGCCTGAGTGTATATCGTCATGCAGTTCGTCAAGATAAGCCTTGACACAGGTGTAATATTCATTTCTCTCACTATGTGCCACAGCCATATCCACAGGGGGATAGTTACGGAGATAGTTTTTAGAAACGCTCTCGAATATCTCATCAAGCGCCGCTGTGTCAACAATTTCAGACACCTCAGCCGCACTTTTGCCTTTAAGCACAGTCTTGGCATAATTCTCCATTATCTCATGTATATACATTCCCTTGACATTGCCTTTGAGCCATGCACTGCGGTCTATATCCACCTCCTGCGGCTTTTCAACATGGGCGATACGCTCATAGAAAAACCTCAGCGGACACTGAAGCATAGTCGAAAGGCTTGTGGCAGAAATGATAAAATGTTCATTTTTGCACATTTCACGCAATATATCTATACGGCTTTTTCTTTGCTTATCAAGATACTCCGTAAGGCTTTCGCTTTGCTTCGCACCGTCATCATGAAGCCCGATTTTTTCTGCCTTGTTAAGAAAATCACTGTTTAATGATATCTCAGAACGCACGCTCACCTTGCGTCTGTCAGAAAGATAATCATACACTTCTATTTTGTTTACATCAATGCCCTTTTCAGCCGCAATAACAGTATACACTGCCGACGGGCTTTGCGCTCTTATTTTCACGGTATCATAAACACTACAGCTTACAACAAGGTTTGCTCTCTCAGCCATGAGAACATTTCTCACAAGGTCAGTGAGTTTTCTGCGCTCGATAGCGTCAGAACAATGGTCACGGTTGCCGAAAAGCTGTTCTCTCTCCTTATCGTTCAGAACAGGCGACTCGTCCTGCATGACAGGAAATCTTCCTGTTGTCAGACCAAGAACATATATGTTTTTCATGAAAAGCGCAGAATACCGCCCCATGAGACAGCAGGTAACAGCGCCTTTTGATGCAGGCAAAGAATACCTTGCGTTCTCTGCAATGTCGGTGATCTCAGTCATTGCTTCCTGCAAGCTAAGACTCTTGTCATAGTCTGCATAAAATCTATATCTGCCTATCAAAGCGTCCTTAACGCTTGATATGGAACTTCTCTGCTCAGCGTTTGTACCTCTCACATAATCATTCACCAATTTCAGCACGCCACCGTAAAACTCTTTTGCGCTGACATTTTCTTTTTTAAAGAACTTATAAAAGTCCTTGAACACCTGACTATTCCTTGTGCTATACCATTCAATGCCCCAGCCGTTTCCAGAGTTCTGTGCTTCAAGGAATATCCTGCCCTTGCTTTTGGTCTTGCCGTCCTCTACTTTCTCCTCATATTGGAAAACAGGCGAAAGCATTACATCTCTGAATAGGTCAAATCTATAGTCATTTTTGCACCATTTGAGCATTGCCCTGAAAAATGCAACAACGTCACTGTGTCTGCATGAAATGCCCTCAGGAAATTCCACGGGGACTTTGTATTGATCGCACATATTCACGAGCAAGTCCATATACTCGTCATCGGGACACAACACAGCGGTATCGCAAAGCTCATAACCACTGTTCACGATATGTAGAACAGTTCTCTCCACCTCGTTTGTTACGCCATAATTTCTCCAAAGCTCCGCCTTTTGCGCTAATTTTCTCAGACCATTCTGATACTGCTCATCGCTCATATCAGCCATGTTATCTATAACCGCAGGATCAGGCAAAAGCCCTATATACTCCGCTGTCAGCTTGTCAGTTTCTATTTCTTTGTCATATGCAAAATGAACGTTGCTCACGTCTGCATTACCAGCCTTTATAAGACCGCCAGCAATGCTTATGAGCTTTGCACTGTCATATAGTTTGCTGTCTGAAAGCTTATTTTCATACGCTTGAAAGATCGCACTTAGCGTGTTGATACGTCTGCTGTCCAAGGACAGTGAATCAGGGCCTATACAGTTCATTCTAAGCTCTGATATTGTCTTGAATATCTCCATGCAGGCATTATGGTCATCGCTTTTGAAATAGTTTATACCGCTTTCATCAATAATACGTCTTACTATCTCACAGCCCTCAGCATTTGACAGTGTTATTATCCTGCTGTCCATATACTCGGCACTGGTTTCGATAATATGCTTTGCATGATCTGCGACTGTGTATCTTTCAAGCCTTATAACAATATTTTCACCGCTTGCGTTCTCCAACATTCTCTCAGCGTTGAGATAATCATTACATATGTAAACCTTTTTAGTCAAAGGGTCTGCTTCATTACAGTCTTTGAGCCACTCTATAAAAGTCATTACGCTTTCTCCCCTAACATAAATTATCATAATAACATTTTACCATAGCAGAAAAATCTTGTCAATCTACAATTAGCGTGTTTGTATACTTTTTTGAAACATAATATTAAAGAAAATTTATTGATAAAATCATACCGCTATGTTAAAATATACTTTGTAAAACTTGCGTGGATTTTTCCTGACAGTATGTCACTTTTCGCCACACAGCAAACAGGCTGTGCGGCTTTTTTTCTGCCCACAGACAAAGGAGTGTAAAAAAATAAATGAACAGTGATTTCATGAAAACAAGACCGATCTTCCCTCTTCTGCTTTCAATGTCCCTGCCAATGGTGATATCAATGCTTGTAAACTCTCTTTACAACATCATTGACAGCTTTTTCGTGGCAAAGATAAGCGAGGACGCAATGACATCGCTTTCACTGGTGTTCCCTGTGCAGAATTTTATAAGTGCCACTGCTATCGGCTTTGGTATCGGCATCAATGCGGTCATTGCCATATATCTTGGTGCAGGCAGAAAGGAAAAGGCTGACATTGCCGCAACTCAGGGGCTTGCCCTTTCAGCGGTGCACGGCATTGTGCTAATGATAATATGTATACTTATAATGCCTGCATTTCTATCTATGTTCACAAGTAATAAAAACGTTGTAGATCTTGGCGTGCAGTATTGCAACATTGTATTTACATTCTCTCCTGCATTAATGCTTGCCATTGCATTTGAGAAGATATTCCAATCTGTCGGCAGAATGAAGATATCAATGTTCAGTATGCTCTGCGGCTGTATTGCAAACATAATCCTTGACCCTCTGCTTATTTTTGGCGTTGGATTTTTTCCTGAGATGGGTATAAAGGGTGCGGCACTCGCCACCGGTATCGGTCAGGTGCTGACCCTTGTCATATACATAATAGCATATCTTCGCTGTGAGCTTCCTGTTAAGCTTTCCGCAAAACACAAGCGTCCTGACGGCATGATAATCGCAAAGATGTACTCCATAGGCATTCCTGCAACGCTTAATCTTGCACTGCCGTCACTTCTCATATCCGCCCTCAACGGCATACTTGCGGCATATTCACAAAGCTATGTGCTTGTTCTTGGAATTTACTACAAGCTCCAGACCTTTCTTTATCTACCCGCAAACGGTGTTATTCAGGGTATGCGACCAGTTATCAGTTTTAACTACGGAGCAGGCGAGAAGGAACGTGTGAAGAAAATTTACCGCATTGTCCTTTACATGACAGGTGTGATATTGGCGGCAGGAACTATCATATGCGCACTTTTCCCAGCCAAGCTCATAGGGCTTTTCACGGAAAACGCCGACACTATCGCCATAGGCAAAACAGCACTTCGCCTTATTTGTATCGGCTTTGTTATCTCCGCAGTATCCGTCACCTCATCAGGTGCGCTGGAGGGACTTGGCATGGGCATTCCATCGCTTATGATATCTCTGTGCAGATTTATTGCGATAATACTGCCACTTGCGTTCTTCCTCTGCAAGCTCACGGGACCAACAGGCGTATGGAACGCATTCTGGATAACAGAAGTCGTCACCGCTTTGATATCTGTATTTATCTACAGATTTTCAGTTTCAAGGCAAAAAGATTTAAAATAAGCACCGTTGCCATTCCACAATTACCATTTATTTCTGTTTAACAACTTTTAATTTGCAAAAAAGCGTTGACATTTTGCAAAAAAAGTGTTATAATATATCTTGTATGCCGCTGTGGTGGAATAGGCAGACACAAGGGACTTAAAATCCCTCGGGGTAAAACCCGTACCGGTTCAAGTCCGGTTAGCGGCACCAAGTTAGAAAGTTCCGTAAACCCTTGATTTTACTAGGTTTGCGGAACTTTTTTATTGTCTTAATTGTCTTAAAATATATTTATATCAACACTAAAATTTTCACTCTTTTTCACTCTTTTTCCCTATCTTTCATATATTTTTACACACTTTTTACACACTTCACAGGCAAGCAAAGGCAAATTTAATATTTACACATTAGATTTTATTTAAACATATTGCACAAAGTTTATGATAATAATAATCAAATTTTCTACATTTCATTTTTACTATTTTGTATTAAATCATAATAAAACGATAAAAAAAATAAGGGTATGCCACAACGGACACACCCTTATCTTCTGCATTTGTAACCAATTATTAGGTCGTATCAAATACAAATATGTTTCAACTCACTAGCTGTAGCAATACTACAACTGACATATATAATATAACATAAAAAAATCTATTTGTCAAGACGTTACAAACTTTTTTTATAATTTTAACTAGCTATAAATTTGGCAATCATTTTACTGCGATGTAAATAAAAAAGGTATATTCATAAAGAACACACCTTTTTCTTGCAACTTAATTAGTTACACATAGAATACAAATATGTTTCAACTCACAAGCTATGGCATTGCCATAACTGACGTTTATACTATATCAGATTTATAGTGGTTTGTCAATACGTTTTACTATGTTTTGTATCATTGTACAAATTTGGCTTGTCATTTTTGCCGTTTTGTACATATAAACTTTATAAGACTTTCATAAAACTCTGTCTTATAAATTTCTAATAAAATCCTTATAAATTTCTAATAAAATCTTTATTTCATAGAAACCTATTCTTCCGTTATTCTAATCTTTCGTTATCTCGTTAGCCCTTAACAATATTTCGTCAAGCGTAAAAAAATAGGGTACTAGAAATTAATCTAGCACCCTAAAATTATTTCTGAACCAATGTCAGAAGTGGGTAAATGCCAAACTCGGCATTGGCTGGTCTTGCGTGAATTGTTCTTTTATCAATATCATAATATCCGTAATAATTCATACCCGAATATGACGATAGCCACATTCCACCAGTAGTATCATAACCAAAGCCTGTTAAAGCTGTAGTAATTGGCTTATTTGCAAAGTATGGCAACTGTGACTCCATGCCTGAATTATCATAGCAACCTGAGGTAACATAATGTCCGAAAATCTCAGGCTCACTCGGCAATCTAAGCGAATAGGATGTATAACTATCACTATAGCCATAGTTTTCCACACTTCTTCCACCACCATTGACATAAGTGTAACTTGTGGCTGATTTGTTAATCATAAGTGGTAACGGGTCTGAAAACTCAGCAAGATTATTTCCAAAAATATTTTTAAAATGTGCAGTATAAACAGGCATAACCTTTTGCTGAATGAATGTTTGAGAGTATGCGTGAACATCACCTAAACCTGTAGCGTTATCAATAACATTTGTTCCTATTGGTGACCCAAAAGGCATAAATGTATATGACCGTTTTCCACTTGAGGCTTTTGTAGTCCTAAGAAAATCCACCGCCACACATACAAAATAAGTATCATACTCTACCGTTTTTGTACTTTCTTCACCATTAACAATACAAGGAACATTTTCAATAGTTCCTTTTATTTTCAGTTCTGTACCAAGACCTAATTCGGAAATATCGCCACGATTTATTTGACCGAGAAGCCCATTTATAGCATCTGGATCATTGCAATTCCATGTGCCACCTGCGATATGAGCATTACGATTTAATTTCTCCATGCGAACACAACTTCCACTCAAAATAGATATTTCATCTGTGTTTCTTTTAACCGAGGTAGTCAAATTTTCTATTTGGCTTGTAATATCTGCCGTACCGTCATTGTTCATAAGCTCCGTTTGGTTTGCTAGTGAACTAAGCTTGTTATCAGTTTTGTTATATATGCTTACGCTCATTTAGTCTTTCCACCACCCTTGTTGTCCTCGCTTTCATACTTTTCCCCAGTGATTTCCTCATACTGTTCAGCCGTTATCTTGCCCCTGTCAGCAAAATCCTTGACCTGCTCAGCGGTGTACAGCCCTAAATCGTACAACCTCTTGACTTTCCTATACATTGTCGTCACTCTCCTCGATTAGTGTGTCGGTCATTAGTGCCGTGTATAGCACCTGTGCTTCTAGCTCGTCCACCTTTGTGGCTTTTTTCGGCTGAAAATCTTCTTGGGATAACCCTAGCTTCTCCATCATCTTTTTTTGTAGCTCCGTCATGTTGTACCTCCCACTTCTGATAGTTTCACAATATACTCTTCTTCGTTCGGTACTGGTATTCTGTAATCGTCATTACCGCCCTTAAATGTCACTGAGCCCCCTGCTTCGACCTCGATGTTTCGCAGGAAATCATCTGGTATTAACGATGATATGTCGGTTACGATTGGTTTTTCTAGTTCGTAGTACAGCATTACGCCTGACATTGCCTGTTTGAACGTTGTAGCGTCGGTGTAGGCGGTGTCTAACACTGTGACCCTCGCAGCACCCTGATGTTGACCGATTGATTTGTCTACTCGGAAAAAATCGTTTCCATCAGTCACATATGCACATCTAGTTGTGTATTTTTTACAAATAACATTTGCCAACTGTGTATTCGTTAAAATAACTTTTATGGATTGAATTGATGCACTAAACCATTGATTATCCCCCCAACCAAATGGCAGATTACCATATGTCCAATTCAACGCCCCTAAATCAACGCTGCTGACACATTGAACATATTTCTTGTTCTCATAGTCCACGTAGTTTCGTGCCGTTCCTGCACTCCAGCCGTAGCCAGGCAGTGCCTTGATGGCTTCGGGGATTGGATACTCGTTGCGGTGGAAAGGGGCGTAGGCTGTCGGGGTGTCGCCCTCCGATATCATGATTTCACATTCAGATAGTCGTTTAACAACATCAGCCGATGCAACACTACCGTTGCCAGCATATACACCTACATATAAACATCCGTTATCTCCTGTTCTGTATGACCGATTGTCTGATGTTTTTCTAAAATCCAAATACGGCTGTGAATTTACAACAGTATTCACATTCATTAGAAGAATTATCTCACTGGTTTTATCGGAAGTAAAACTTAATGTGTACGTGGTGTTAGGTTTTAATTTTATCGCCTTACAACGATAACTATTTGCAATATATTCATAGGTATCACTACCAACTTTCAGCATATCAGTGCCATAATACAGGTTAGCTCCCTGCTCTATAATGCTCTCTGTGCCTGCACTGACAACCTCCCCAGTGTTATATGGGTAGTAGTCAGTAGGGAACATTTTCTCAAATTCTTCCACGCTCGCTGGTTCGTTTCCTGAGCCGAACATGGCGGTGAGGTCAAATAACTGCAATGTAAATCCGTATGTGCCTGCGGTTGCGCCTGCAAATGCACGATAATACAGGGCACCATTTTTAACGCTAGGTTGCAGGGAGTATATTCCCTTTTCAGTGGAATGTTCTGACTCGTATCCGTTTGAAATATTGGCATTGTTATCGCCAAAACGCACTACAACATTTGCAGTTGGGTTGCTTGCGTCTTTTACGCATTTCCCCAATACCTTATGACCATGTGCGCTAATTATATTTGACGTGTCAGCTTCGATACGGCTAATCCACTTATCCTCGGTAACGTCTTCGTCAATTGTTACTGTGACATGGATTATGCTGTCAGGTATCAGCTGGTTAAACACAATCGACCTACCGCCAACATTCTTAACCGACATTAGCCTACCCCCTGTAGGGACGGTCTTGGCATATGCCGTATCGCTGTCAGTTTCAAACCTATGTGTGATACCCTGACCCATATCATATAACGCATTTACACGTCTTGTCAGTTCCTTGTCGGTCAGCTTCACGTTAGCTATTTCAGCCGTGTTTTCAGCAATTTTCCCAACAGCGGTCACATAATCTTCAGGCAAACTGTCAGCCACCGCCTGTGCTGTCTGTGCGGCAGTTTCAGCGGCTTTGCGGTCTGCGGCGACCTGTGCGGCTATCTTTTCCATTTCCGCTTTATCGTATAAAATCACCGTTTTATCATCAGTGATATATACAATTGTGCCGTCTTTTATAGTGGATTTATCAACGGCTTCCCACTCGGCTTTTGTGCCAATCCACTTTTCGCTTTCAACCTTGTTGCCTAATTCAGTGACAGACTTTTTAGCATTAGCCGCCATACCTCTAGCAATAATATCTGTAGCCATAAATCCACCTCCTTAATATGTTATAGTTCCCCAAATTTTGTTTACACCCTTGACATTTTTAACAGTTACACTATAGTAACCACTAACATCTCCTGCGTAAACATTTTCCGTTGTAATCGTATCAACCGTTGAGAAGTCGCTCAGATCAACCATCATAAGCACTTCCTCTGCACCATTCTGAGTCAGTTTTCCTACAACCTGAAAACTACCAGTTCCCGAAGCCTGTACTTTAAAATCAGCACCAATGCCAACTTTCAGCTCAAAAGCTTTTCCATTTTCGTACAAGTTTCCGTTCGTAGCACAATACGCCATAAATCATCTTCCTTTCGTATAAATAAAATATAACAAGGGCGAAGCTGTGTTACCTCGCCCTTTAAAAACAAAAATAATTAGTATTATTTAATAGCACTTGCCAGCTTCTTGATAAACTTCTCGCCTGCAATGCTAGTCTGCTTATAACCCCACTTTTTCAGCAGAGCATTAACAGCCTTTTCAGTACCCTCGCCAAATATACTATTTTCATCAAGTGTGACATTGTGAAGTTTTCTTGCCTTGGCTATGATGAGCATTTCTTTCAGAGCAAGAACACCACTGGTCTTATTACCTTTTTTATAGCCAGACTTTTCAAGTATCGGAAGTTCATTATTTTTTTGCTTTTTAAAACCATTAAGACCCTTTTTCTTTATAATTGCGGTAAAATCTTTATAGGCATAATTGCAATCACAGTTTCCATTTACACCTGAAACCGAGCCTTTACTTGTGTACTGCCACATACCATAGCTACCACCGTATGAAGGCTTTGACTTGTCAAATTCAGCAAGCCATACACAATATTTGTTTTTACAATCACTAGGAACTTTACTGTTAAGAAAAGCAGCATAGCTATAAAGCATTACATAATAATTTTTCTTTTCACAATAACCGCAAAAAGCATTAATTATACTACCTATAGTAGAAGCCGATAAATCGCACTGTGTACTATCTTCTATATCAAAAGCAATAGGCATTTCAAAAGTTTTACCCTTGATTGCTTCAAGAAACACCTTGGCTTCTAATTCGGCATCTGCTGATGTTAGAGCATATGAATACCAATAAGCACCAACTTTAAGCCCTGCTGATTTTGCCTTTTTGTAATTGGTTTCAAAACATTCGTCTTTCTGACCGATACATTTGCCGTAGCCTGCGTTTATCATAACAAAGTCATATCCTGCCTTTTTTACTTTGTTAAAATCTACATTAGTACCCTGCCAATGGGAAACATCTATACCTTTTATTGTTGTTGCCATAAAAATTACTTCCTTTCCAATTAATCTTCTTTTACAGGCAGTTTATTTAATTCGTCTACACAGTTATGTACAAAACTATTGCCCCCAATAGATGAATAGCTTTCGTATAGTCTTGCGAGATTTTCTTTTTCGTACAGTGAAATACTATTTTCTTTCATTCTTGAATTATAAATCGCCAAAATAGAATTTCTCAGCGTAGCCTGCAAAGCCAAACTTTGTTTTCGCAACTGAGTTTCCATGCTTTGGTTCTGTTCTACCTGTCTTTCCACTAATACTGTTAGTTTATCTATTTTTTTATTTAGATTATCTTTGTCACTGGTTTTTGAAATCCACCCTACAAATCTATTCCTTATTGGCTTAACAATAATTGTTATCAGTGCCAAAATGGTTGTAATACTTCCACAGTAGGTAGCAATTTCCTTAACTGTGTTCATAATTACTCACCGCCATTCTTAACCTCGTCAATAAAATCTGTAAGTGATTTATAATTCATATCTTTAACGGCACTTTCAAGCAAAATAACAAGCTCTACATCGGAAATCTTAATACCCTTTTCTTCAAGCAGGGCAAGCATGGTTTCTTTAGCTTTTTCAAGCTTTTCTGTACCGTGAACGTCTTTATAAATCTGTTCTATATATTTAACCGTTGTACTTGCTACATCTTTCTTAATGCTGTCATTTGCGATTTTTGTATACTTCGATTTTACAAAGCCTACAATAGCCGTCATAACCGCTGTTAAAATTACAGGTAAATACTCTGTAATCATCTGAGTAATAATCTCTTTCATAACTTTTCCTCCAATAATAAAAGAGGGTTGTTAGCCCTCTTTCTATTTCAGTATTATTTTTATATGTGTTTCATCAATACGTTTGATAACTCTATAACCACTATCCGACTTGGTTGCCACGCCATTCACACTAGCTGTACAATATCCGTTGACCTCGCACGTTCCGTCATCTTGAACTACTAACTGTCCTAACAAGCCAACTTTGCTGTACTCTTTTCTAGCCCCACGAGGAACATATTCAAGCGTATCGTTATAGTTTTTACTGACTATAGGATTGTATGACTCATCATAAATCAACCGTCCATAAACATCTGTTTTATACTTATCATGCCAATCTAACTCAGCAGAGTTACCAACAATAGATGGGTTGGCTGATATAACACCAAGGATATAATCACCCTTATTTGCAAGCTTGATTTTATCACCGTCAAGCGTAACAAACAAACCAATTCTATCTTGATTTTTAGCGTTGCCGTCAAGCCATTCAAAATATTCGGCATAGTCAGCACCAATCGTTTTATACGCACCGCCAGCATAAACATTGCCCAAAAAGTCTACTTGCATTGCAGAGTTTTGAGTTAGAGTTCCATCTTCTATATTATGACCATTTCCTATATTAAATAGTATACTTGCATTTTCCGAGCTTTTATAAGTTGGTTTTGCATTGATACCTATAACGGTTTGGTTATCTGCCGTGGCATGATTCCATGTACCTGCAACAAGACATCCATCATAATTAAGAACCTCATTGTGATATCCAAACACGGCGTTATATTTTGCCATTTGGTCTTTAGTTTTGTCACCCTTGACAATATTGTATGTGCCAACTACAATACTATCAGCTACACCCTCTAGCAAATTATTTATGCCATTAATATATGTATCACGAGAATTGAAAACAGTATTTTTTGCACCGCTACAATCAACCGCCACACTATATTCAGACGTATTCCACATACCACTGACGTGATTAGAAAATCCACCAACGCTAGTATTATTAAAGCCTGTTAAGGAATTTAAACTGCTATTTCCACGAGTATAGAGTAACATATGTAACATACTGTCAGTTTTCATTTCTGAAAAATCAATATAATTATTGCTGTCATAACTATATTCGTAGCAGTGGTTTGCTTGACCTTCAACATGGTTATAATTGCCATGAGCAATATTTTCAAGACGAATAGTAATCTGTTCTGTTCCATCAGGGGCTATAGTATAAAAATAAGAACTGCCATAATAATTAAACTTTTCCGAAATGTGATGATGACCACTACTATCAACGTATTCAACAAATCGTCCTACACTAGAATTTTGACTTCCTAGAGGTATGGGTTTGCCATTCCTAATAGCAATGTAGCCAGCGTTTATACCGCCACCACGGAAATAGATCCACACACTGTCTCCCATGCTTAAAATCTCACCTGATTTATTCAGAAAAGATTTTTCAGCACCATTATACTCTAATAGCGAAACAATGGCTGTACAATTTGTAGAGTCGTAGCTTTTAACTGTTCCATAGGTATAACCAAGTGTTTTTTTATTATCTTGACTTTCCTTAATCAGCTTATTCATTTTAGACATTCTGTACACCGCCTTTACGAATAATCGGCTAAAACCATTTTGCAGTTACCTACATATTTAACACCATTCATTGTGAATTTTACAACAGTTCCGTCAGCAGGAAACACACTGTCTTGTCCCATATAAACATAGAATATTCCGTCAGTTTTAGCAGCGTATTGTCCCTCAACTGTGCTATTCAATGGTATATTAAAATCAACTTGTGGTACAAGGTTCGTACCGCCATTGTGCAAACTTTGACTAAACATATTATACAAACTTGCCATTTTACTTCCTTGATGTCCTGAATTTGAAGTAGGGGTAAAGAAACCTGTTATCTCTGTATCATCGGACAGCTTTCTCATCTTTGCAATAGCCCCACCTAATACATAGTCATTGTCTCCACTTTTAAACAAAATTAACATTCCTTGACTAGTAGTGTATGACATAATACTATCAAACTTGCTATAGGTAAAACTAACATAGTCAGCATATGGTGATGTTTTAGTGGAGTCATATTCACCACACCCAGCCCAATAACGTGACTTTGCAGGGTCAAACATTATTCTAAAGTACGTTGTATTATCAATCCAAAATGTTAAAGTGTTATAATCGGTGGACTCACTGTCAGGATAATTTGTTTCAATTTTGCTCCAAGTCCACTTATCTTCAAAAAATGTTTTAAGGTCTGCAAACACGGTTTCTGATGAAGTTTGATTTGGTATACAAGTATAAGTATTTATCATTAATTATCACCGTCCAATTCTGCATTACCGCTTATTCCAATAACTCCACGAGCGTTAGTATTTGTTTCGTTCATATCAACATAATTAATGTCATGTTCTATACAGTATTTGACAACAGGCAAACAATTTGCGTTTGTAGTATCTGTTATACCATTTCCATATGTGAAAATAGTTCCGACTTGTACATTATCAAGGGTACTAAAATCGGTCATAGTTAAATTATTATATTTCCCAGTTTTTGTATTAAAAGAAGTATGGAAAATAATTTGACCTACGCTTTGACATTTGATTGAGTCGTTAGCTAAAATGCAACCATTTGGAATAGAAATACTGTTTGCAAAAACAACCTGAATAGCATTACTCATGATTTCCGTTGTACCATTTGTTACCACAATATCTGATTTACTCATTGGAACACGGCAGAGTTTATTCCCTTGGTAGAGGTTATTATCAACGACTTTAAAAGTAGTGTTAAAACTATCCACAGTAAACTTGTTTAACTTAGGACAATTATTAAACCCTGTAAAGCTAGTCAAAGAAGCTCCAATAACAACCGTTGTTAATGCAGAGCAATTATTCACGCCCGATACAGACAAAGCCATATTTGGAATATAAAATGTTGTAATAATATTATTATTTAAACCACCAATCTCTTTTACTTTTCCATCACTCATGAATGACAAACTTTTCAATTTAGGGCAGTTATTAAATCCGTTTACTATTTCGCAAGAACTTTCAATTCTTAGAGTTGTCAGATTAGGCATATCGTTACAACCCTCAACGTCAACCACATAGCCTGTAGTCGCTGAAGTTAATGATGTTAAATTATTCATACAGTTCTTAGGTATAACTTTTAAGCTTGTACTATTTGTCATTGGCAATTTTGTCATATTAGGCATATTGCAGAACGATCCGCTTTCAAGCGTGATACCATTGCTGTCGGTCACATTGCCATAAATTACAACATTAATCATATTACCACTATAGCCATTAAAAGCGTTTTTAGGTATTTTGGTAGTGCAATTACCCGATTGAAAGTCCAAACTTAGATTTATGTTTGCTGATGTATTACTTCCAAAACCATCGGTATCGTTAATGTTAGTAGACCGCCCAATTTGTATACTTTGAAGCCTAGATAAATCTCCCTCAATACCTTTGCCCATAAGATAAAATCTTCCCTGCACTGTTGCGGGATAAATAACTAAACTTGTCGTCTCTTTGTTTACATACACTACGCACTTATTTGTAGTTGCCGCTTTGATGTTTAAGTTTCCAACAACATGACTTCCTTTTAGTATCTCGTTTTGTTTTATTTCTTCAACACCTGTTTGCTTATCAACTGAAACCATTGGTGTGAAATTCAAGGTGTAAGGTAGTTCCAAACCATTAACAAATGTGCTATTGGCAAAAAACGATTCAGAGTGTGAAATATCACAGTATGCTACAGGAAATGTAATCTTGGTAAGCTTTTTACAACCTGACAATACACCCTTACTGGTCGAAATATTTGAAAGATTAGCAGGGAAAACAAAGTCTGTCATATTTTCAAATCCGTTTCCCATAGGTGAAGTAAGGTAGGTAGCTTTTACTTTGGAACAATCTATCTTTGTGGTTGTTTCTTTATCAAAAGCATTGTCAAAATTAGTTAAATCATCACTTTCAGACACAATAGTTGTATCGTGCGTACCCAAAGAATAATTCTTTTTAAGTGTTGAAATTGCGTTTGTATTACGCCTAACTACTTCATTGTCGTCATAACGTATTAAACAACGTGACGGTGACATAGATTGAAATTCTACCGTACTATCTGTCGGCAATGTATTGGTAACTGTAACTTCGTTTCCTGCTATCCATTGAGCTATCAATGTTGTGTTGTTATTTGGTATAGTGTACACGTCACCATAATTGTATTTATTGCCTAGACTATCCGTCCATGCGAACAATTTATTCTCGTTATACATATCCCCACCTTGTAAAACGATTTGTTTAGTAGGGGCTTGGTTAATGCTCTTATAAGTGATAGTATTGCCGCCTTTGTCCTTGCCACCATTCGTGTCATAAGATATTGTCACTGTATCGCTTAAAGTTTCACAGTAAATCGAAATACAGTCCGTATCAAATGGTAGCCAGTGCAGATTAGTGGCTTCAATACTCATTTCAGTAGCCGATAAAGGCATTGTAATAGAATTTACGATAAATAACTGTTTATCAAAATTATAATAATCATTACTAACCCTAACGGTATTATCAACATTCAGATGTGGAGTGATCGGCAGATTATAACTAATACCTGTACTCATACAAGTATGTTGTAATAACATATATTCGGCTTGTTGCCTACACTTTTCCTCTCCGCTTTCTTCACTTGTATCTCCTAGGGGTATATAATAAGTGCCACCATCTAAGCCCTTATAGCCAATAGCATTTATGTTTACAGGTGATTGTGGGTTTTCATTTTTAGCTGTGTACGAATAAATTTCACCACTTGTATTGTCTGTTGTAACTGTAATAATGTTTACACCATCATAATTATAAGTATAATTAATATCCGTTTCTGTAATTTCGGTTTCACTCAATTCAAATTGTGGTGATAAATGACGATACCAAGAAGGTAAGTTATAGTTGAAAACTCTTTCCATTCTCAATCTGCCATTGACATCGTAATAGATATTAGCACCATACATTTCGGCAATCTTATCAAAAATTTCACCAAGATAACCACCCTCGTCAACCACGATGTCGTCATACAAAGTTACATTATAGAATATAGGGTCAATAATCGGCTCAACAGGGTCAAGAGGTATGTTATTACCCAAATCAAGCATAAGCGTGTCCTTAATTAAAGTTGCAATATTCGTTCCTTTTTTAGAATTTGTAACACTAGCTTGATACTCAACAAGGCACATTCTAGCATTTAATGTTCCGTCAAGAAACCCATATTTGTCAACACCCTCAACATTCAATCGTCTACCATTAGAGTTTGCTGACTTTGTAACAAAAACACCTTGCGGAAACCAATAAATATTCTCATCAACTTGCAAGCCGATGAAGATTTTGAATTTTCGATTGTACCAAAATGAACTATCTTTTTGAGGTATGTATTTACCGCTTCTATCAATAATAGATAAAGAGCAAGACCTACGGCAGCCTTGCTCTTTATTAATTGTTATTGAACCATCTGTAGAAGATAAGTCACTTGTTATTTCGCCAATAGCACCTTCATAGTGTGATAAAATTTCCATTTTAACATACATTTTTCGCATTGGCTTATGTAACTCGGCAAGATAAGCATTGTCTATTTTATTATAATAATCCATAATACTTTCCTACCTCCTATCTAATAATTATTACATCGTTTATATCTTCAACTTCAATCCAATCATACTTAATATTAGTCAGCCCTAATACACTTGTGCTATCATAAATTCTAGTAGGGTTATCTGAGATATTTATAATCCAAACATCGCCCTTATGAGATTTTAACATAAAATCATTCTTGCCTTTAATAAATTTCGTCCATGCTTTTACTCTGTCAATATTATCGACTATTCGACCATCAGGGCAATTAATTGTCAAAAGATCAGCAGAGAAAGAACCACTCTCATAATCTGTTACTGTTCTAGTTGTTTTTGGTTTAATACCTGTTCCTGTGTGTACTGTAAGACCAATATTTGATGTAATATCATTATCGGTCATACCTGTTATAAACTCCCAACACTCAGAAATAGCATAATACTTTTTGTTATATTTTGTACCCAAATCAGTTAAAGAGTATATAAACCAACCGTCCTTGTCTACCGATACTTGCTCTGATTTATATGGTTTGTAATCTCCATAGCAAATATAATATTCATAAGTCTGCTTATTGCCAACTGTTGTGTCAAAAAAGCTCTTTGTATTAGTAGTGCCAAGAAAAACATAATCTTCTTCGTTCACATTACGTCTAAAAATCTTTGCAGTACCACTAAGAGTTGTATTCCATGACAGCATTGCTATACGATTATTAATTATTAGACAATTAAAGTTGTTTACTAAATCACCTAACTCGTTGCCTTGGAACGATACTCTTTTGCTAAAATGATACATTTTATCGTCAAGTGTCATAATCTCACTAACAACACAATATGAATTTCCTGCTTGCATAACATAGAAATCATAGTTGAGTCTGAAATTATAAATTGCAGGACTCTCGCCAATTAATTTCTGTGTTTCACTATAAACAGTAAATTTTGCACCTTTTACAAACTGAGTATTTGCAGGGCAATAAATTATAGCCATTCCAGTAGCAGTATTGTAGTTAGAAATAAAACCATTAATACCCTCGGTAACATGACCCTCTGTTCCACTAGGCTCTACCTCTATAGTAATACACTTATTTACTATATTTTCACCTATACTTTTACCAAGATTGACCTGAGTTGTATCATTTGTGCTGTCCTGAATAGTTCCGTCATAGACTACATTTGAATTAATTGTCTGATACAAATAGTATTTATAATATTTCAAGCCGACATGATTAGGGTGAGTGTACGTTGTTTCACAATGTATTGGTCTAGTAGAATTGTTTTCATTCACTTCAGCCGTAACAATACAATCAGGGTCATTTCTGCATTTTACATAATGCGGTTTATCTATAAAGTAATTAGTAAATATCCTAAATTCAGTGCCTACTGTTGGTGTATTTGTAAAAGCAGATTTCAATGTAACCATGCCTGTTTTGTAGTCATACTTTTCAATAAACCTACGTTCCTCGCCTATCTCCATGTATGCACCACCAACTAGGTAATTTGAACCGTCAGCACGTTCATAATAATAAGCGTCTTTCAAATTGCCTATTTCCTTATTTATATAAAATGATGTTGAAGAACCTGCTCTCTGAACTTTTCCACGGCAGAAATACATATCGTACAAACCAACACCATCTCCATATTGAGTATCATCAGCTATGGTTGTAGGGTCTGTTTGAAAAAGAATGTATTGATATTGGTAATCATGACCGTTCTCTGCAATGTCATTAAAAACCAGTTCATTAACACCGACTTTATCACCATTGTAAAAGGTGTTTATGTCACCACCCTTTGGAAAATAAGAGTGATTAACTTCGCCTGTTTTAAGGTTTGTGTACTCGCACAATGCCCAACGCATAGCCGAGCCTGCCGTACAATTAAACTGATAACTGAAATGTGGCGCACGATCATATTCACCGTTTGTGTCCTTATGTTTGTCTATCTTTACAACCTCATCATCAGGAAATACCAATGTAGGAGTCATAATCATTTTTCTTCACCTCTCTTATTTTCCAAAAGATAAGAGCCACTAAATAATTAATGGCTCTTTATTACTTTTGTGTTTATTTAATAATTTTTGCCAACTATTCTATCCAAATCAGCCTGTTGCAGATAGGTGTTCATTTGTTCCAAAAATGTTGTGCCGTCTGTTGTATTAACAGTATCGATCTGAAATACAATAGTCTTATTGTTTGTGTCATTTCTATTTTGAATATTGTTTGGTGAGGACATTTTTGTTCTTACCAAATCTGTTATGCCGTTATAAATCTTATCTCCAATATAATTGACAAGGTTATCTGTATTAGCCACAAGGTTGTATAGCTTTCTACCTTGCTCTGAATTGAAGATAGTTTCAACTGCATTTGGTTTTCCATGAAGTTGAGCAAGCCCTGTATAATCATCAATACCACCTGAGCGATATGGCTTAATAATGTTAAACTTACTCTTTAAAGCGTTAAGAATAGCTGTTAATGCACCCTTGTTCTTACCAAGCATAGGATTAGCCAAGAGTTCTGATGAAACCATTTTGCCGTACAGTTCAGATTTTAACTGTTCTGCTTGTGTTTCATCAAGCCCTGTTCCAACAGTTTCACCGTCATATTGAACAAGATACAAGCCATTCGATTTAGCACCCTCAACAGAAATATCAGAATAGTCAAGAGCTTCCCTAGCACGTTTTTTACAATCCTCTAAGAACTTAGTCCTACCTTCCATAGTTTGCATTTCTTTTTCAGAAACGTTTGTCAACTGTTTTATGTAGTCTTTGTTCTTATTCGTAATATCTGTAACATACTTTGATAAAGCTTCTTTTTCTTTCTTGTATGCCTCAATTTCTTTGCTTTTAGCCGTTATCTCTTTGTCAACGCTCTCAATTTCCTTTTCAACCTGATCTGAAAGTTGAGAACGATAAGATTGATATTTGCTCGCAAAGTCATTAAGAATATTCGTGTCTTGCTGTGCTATTTTGTCCGTCCAATTAACGCCTAAAATATCTTTGGCAAGCTGTTCATTTTCTGTATTGGTAGAGCTATTGATAAGGTCTTGCCACTGTTGTTTATACTTATCCCACAGTGAAGTTTCCTTGTCACGCTGTTTTTCAAGGTCAGATACACGTTTATCAGCACTCGCCTGTTCATATTCCTGCTGTGCCTTGTTTACTTCCTCGGTATTGGTTTCTAAGTGCCAACCACTAGCTTCAGAATAAACATTTACCTTTTTCTTTTTAGCATTTTCAAGATTATTTAACTTTTCCTGTAAGTCAATAGTATCTTGTTTTTCTTCATTAACGGATTTAATGGCATCAATTTCAGCATTGTATCTGTCCTCAATAGCTGATTTCTGCTCGTCAATATAAGACTCCACTGTGTTTGCAACGGTTTCGTACTGAGAAATAATATTGTCAAGTTGAGTTTTTTGTTCTGTAAGAATATTCTTTTGTTCTTCAAGAACATCTTTCTCGTCCTCGGCTTTATCTATAAGATCATCAAACGTTTCCTCATAAATTTTCTCAATATCGTCTACAGACAGCTTAACTTCGGAAATAGAAGAAGCTACCTCTCCAAGCTTTTCAAGGCTTGAAATAAGACCTTCCACATTAGCCTTATCGTTGCCATTTGGCAATGTGTCTGATAACTCTTTGAGTCTATTTATCAGCTCTTTAGGGTTTTGTCTTATCAGTTTCTTAACTTCTTCTGTCAGCTTTTCCGTGTTGCCTGAGAACTTAGCTAAGTCAGGATATGATTTAAACAGTTCAACTAAATCACTATCCGAAATACTTCCGTCTTGCAGGCTCGTTAAGGTATCTTTCAGTGATTTTGCCTTATTCTGAACTTCGTCAATATCGTCCGTCCACTCAGAAATATCAAAAGTACCTGTTGTTAATTTTGCAGGCAAAGTTTCAAAGAAAGTATTAACATAGTCAATTAAATCCTCGTCACCATTAGCCAAGTTGATTAACTTATCTTTGTATTTCTGAGTTAAATCATAAAGCCTATCAACATCATCAATATTTTTATTTGCTACAGCATGACTATAACTTTCAGTAGCTTTCTGAGCTTCATCAAATGCTTTGCTAAATTCTTCACTTGTGTTATAGTTTTCAAGTGTTTTCTGAATTTCGTTGTATTTATCAACGGCATTAGAAAGTTTATCATATTCCTCTGTTGTGGTAGCAATTTCTTTTTGCAAATCAGCCAACCACTTGTTACGATTATCGTCTTTTGAAATGTTTGCCCATTTCTCGGATAATTCATCATAAACCTTTTGCATGGTATCAATACGTTCTTGCATTGTACCTGCGAAAAGTAAATTACTATAAGCATTAGTGCTTATACCAACGTTATTATACTTTTTGAGAATTGGTTCAATGTCATTCTTGTAACTGTACCAATCACCATAACCACGAGAGCCGACCTTGTTGATATCAGCATTAGAATTATAGCCACTGAATAGACCGTCTGATACATAGGCTTGCCCTTTGCCACCGTAATCAGTAGTAAAAAGACCCTTGTTAAAAGAGCTTCCCTCTTTTAATTTCTTTTGTGCTAAATCATAGGCTTCTTTAACACTCAGCTTTCTATCACTATCATCAGGATCAGTAATATCCGACTCTTGATAAAGTTCACTCTCAGCCTTTTCCTTTTTCCACTCTTTGATTTTCTTAATATTCTCAGACATTTTGTCATTAAGTAAATCAAGGCTCTTAGCTTCATTACCGTACTTATCAATTAAGTTATCCTGAATAGTATTCAAATCGTCTTTAACAGTTGACAAGTCATCTGTTGTCGCAACCAAAGTTACATAACGATTTACTAATTCGTTTACTGACTTGTTTTCTTCATCTAATTTGTCAATAGAGTCAGAGAAACTACTTGTGAACTGAGCTAAACTTTCTTTTGCATTATCTGCACCATTGACAATATTATCAAAAAGTGTTATAATCTTATCAATAGCCAAACCTACGAGCAAGCCGACAGCCATATTACCAACAGTTGACAATATTTTCATGCCAGCGGCAGCAAGCTTAGAAGAAGTCGCAACACCCTTTAAAGAAGCAGACAATATTTCTTCTGATACCGCTGCACCATTAGCACTTCTAGCAACATTGAGAGTTGTTTCAGAGCAACCCTTTAAAGCTATTGACTCGGCTTCAGCTACCGATTTACCCTGTGCCAAAAGATTGTTAAACTGACGGACATTTGCTACTTCATTTGCAGGAATTAAAGTTATATCCGATTTATTATGAAGCAAGTTCTTTAAATCTGAAAGTTGTGTTATAGTCTTGCCTAATATACTGATATTAGTCTTGCCACTACTCTCATTTTCAACTGTTTTAAAGACCTTAACAGTTATTCGTTTATAGTTTTGATATAAATTTTAAAGGAGAATAGTTATGACAAATAATCAAGAAAACACAAATAATTTAGCTAACGAAAATACCTCATCTACTAATAATGGAACTACCGAGCAAGTTCATTATTCCATTGGTAGAATTGTATTTGTCATTATATTTTTATTTTTTGCCATTTGGGGGCTGGTTGACAAAATATCTGACATTTCACACTACGAAAAAGACTACAGCCAAGAAGCTTACACAGCAGCTAAATTCTATGTAAATAAACAGTTAAAAGCCCCTGCCACGGCAGATTATCCAATGTATGATAAAAACTTTATTACACATCATAATGATAGCTACACCGTATCATCTTATGTGGATGCTGAAAATAGTTTTGGTGTTAAGGGCAGATTGTACTATACTGTCACTATGGAACGTGACGGCAAGGATTGGACTAACGTAAATGTTAATTTGAGAGAATAGATAATGAATACGAGTGTATGAGTGTATGAGTATACACAAGTGTACAAATGGGCAAAAGTAAACAATGTGTGTTTATGTATAACAAAAGCTCCGAGAATATCGGAGCTTTATTTGCATTGTATTCTATTTATTTTTTTGACTTTAACGCTTTGTAGTTTATGCCAATTAAAACATATAGCCTCGCTTTAGGCGAGACTATATGAAACTACATTTGAACTAGACTATTTATTAGTCGCTTGTCTAGTAGCGACAAACATTTGAAGTGTTTGTGGAGAACTAAGGTCTTATTTTATGACTATTCATTTGCTGCGTTCAGTAACTCGTTGTCACCCTTGCCGTTTTCCATTTTAACCTGATCTGACTCAAGCAAAAACTGAACATAATTTTCAAGAATAATATCAATATCGTCTTTATGTAGTTCACCAATTTTTCTTCGGAACTTACTGTTATCCAACGATACAGTTTTGGAAATTCGTGCTACAGACTCATGCTTTAATCCTGCCTCTTGCCAATGAGTAATAGGTACGTCATATTTGTCGGCTTTTCTCACTTCATGACTTGTCACTTTAATTGACAGTACACACAAAGGTTGCACACTCAATATAATAACAGGTCTATCCTTTGAGATATTTTTATCTTCAAAAGGAAAATTGGCATACCACAACTCCCATTGCTTCTTCGCCATTTATGTCACTTCCTATCGTCATCGATTTTTGCATAATTATCGTAGATTTTATCATTCCACTCATCATCTTTGTTTATTGTAGGATTGTGCGGTACATTACTCAGTATAAAATCTAAATTGGCTGTAATAAATTGATTAAACTCCTCAATCGACATCTTAGTATTCTGTACATTTATTGTTTTAGCCATAAATCTCACCTCTAAATTTTAAAATAATTTTATACCTTTGTGTGTAGTTGTTAATTAAAATGAAATACTTATAGTTTAATCTTCAAGTGATTTCCTAATATCTTCGTCCCATGGCTGTCCGTTAAAAGTCGAATGTTTCATCATCTCTCTTGCCTGTTTTTTTATTTTTGAAATAACTGCTGCGGAGGACTTGGAATTAATAAATTCGTCCGCTTTATCTTCTCTAACAACGAAGGCAAGATTTACAGGTTTACTCATAACTGCCATATCTATCAACTCCTCCTTCTTTTTACGTACATTCTTTTTGTTATTAGTTTCTCCCATGCGGTATCACCTCTATTATATTATAGGGGCAAGCACCTAAAATATGCGTATAACTAATAAATTATGCGTAAGAATAATAATTTATGCGTCTAACGCATATTTCTATTATTAGTATACCCATTTTGGGAACTAATGTCAAGCCATATATTGGTTGCATTAACAAACATTGTGTAAATATAAATGTAAAATTTTTATTAACGAACAAATTTAGTGTTGACATACGCAAATGAATAGTGTAAAATAAATTACTATGCAAAATGATTGGTAACAGTTTTATCCCACCCTCACTGTCAAAGGACAAAACTAAATAAATGAGGGATAATTCATGTTTTGAAACGCTATAGGTGTTACCTATAGTTGGAGTACACCTTTATCTTACCACAAGATAGTTACCGTCTACTCTCTGAACCTAGTCCGTATCTCCCGATAGGGGTTGGCTGCTGACCTGACATTTTTAACAACACTTAGCACCTATTATAATAGTATAATAGGCTTTTATCTCAGCATATGTCATCTTTGCTATTGTTTCCGAGTTTCCTCACTCTTATAGTGCCATTGCTATAAGTAGTCGCAAAGCTTTAGCCGTTCTCAGCAATTTGGCAACCTTATTTTAAAACGTGTGTGACCTATGCACATATAGTTTGTGGCTGTGCATAAGTTGGCATCTTTAATAATTGTTTACCTACGTTTTTGAATGATAATCCTGCCATAACAGCAGGAATAAGTGTTTCTAAAACACCGAATTTACTAATTAGATTATCAAGAACATCAATAATTTGTGTTCCACTGGTGATACCAAATTTAACTAAATCACCATTAATCAGAGTAGCTGACAAATTTTCAATACTTGTCTGAAAACCTTGCACTCTTCCTTGAATGGAATCAAGGTATTTTTCATACTCTGACATAGCAGACCCAGCAGAGCCTATTGAGTCATTAACAATTTTATCCGCTTGACTCATATTCGTAAGCAATGCAGTAATTGTATTGCCTCTTTGCTTGCCTGCGATTTTCTCTATGACAGCGGCTTTTGATGTATCAGTAAGGTCGTTCCAAACATTGGCGATACCTTTCATAATTTCATAGGTACTCTTAAAGTTCTGAGAGTCCTTCATTATGTCGAAGCCACCTGTGCCATTGACGTTAGTAAGAGCTTTAATATCTTCCCTCAGTTTTGAGGTTGATACTGCCATGCCCTCTGTTGACTCGCCTGCATCTTCAAGTTCTGTCTTTGCTCCACGAAGTCGCATTGACAGAACTTTTAAGCTGTTCAATCTGTTACTTTCCCAATTATATTGGTACTGACTACATTAAATATGTAGCGGTTAGTCATTTCTGGCTAACTCTCGTATTTCTTTTTGTAGGATTATAATACGATGCTCGGACTATATATTACGCCCTGTAATAAGGACGGATAACTTCAATACATATGTTGCCATATATATCCTGTAGTCTCTACGGTTACTCAAAAAAATTGAGTCTTACCTCGGTCTTAACTATCCTTTAGCCTTTGACCGATATAGTTATCTGCATACTATATATTATTATATAGTCGGGCAATTTGCGTTTACCCGCTTCGGCTGCGTCTCCAGTTATTTCTGTAATGGCTGTACCCATTGCTATTGCTTGGTCTAGTGTATTTCCTGCTACGCTCAGTGAAGATACTGACCTTGACAACATATCACCGATGTCACTCGCTGAAACAGCATACTTGTTTGATATTGCGTTAAACTTATCGACAATATTGATAGACTCATCAACTGTCATGTTATAGCTTTTCATAACTGTTGTTAGGTCTTGTACTGCTGTTGCATTATCTACTTCACCAACAACTGAATAAATACCTGAGTTTGTGGCAAGTGTTTCGGCTTCATCTAAGCTATAACCACGTTTACCCCATTCTGCGGTTTGAGAAATAAGATCAGATAAATCAATCTTTAAATCTTTAGCCTTTTGACCTATATTATCAAAGAACTCGGTATATTGCTGATTTGTGTTATCAGTAACCTTACGCAAGTCTGTCATAGCTGTATCAATATCTACAACATTATTATAGAACTTAACAGCTTCTCTGGATATACCTGAAATCACAGTAGTCAAACTCATCCAGCTTGTGAACTTTAAAGCGTCCTCTTTAATCTTATCGAAAAAGCTTAAACCGTTCACACCTGCTGCCTGTGCCTCAGAACTCATTGTCCTAAAACTACGATTGATTTTATCAACATTGGCTTTCAAATCGCTCGCAGTTAAATCACTGGCATTAAGCAACTTTTTGAGTGAAGCTATCATATTATCAGTTTCAACCTGATATGTACCGCCATTAAAAGTATTCTTGCCCATGGCTTTAGTATTAGCCTGTTGCCATGTCTGAATTGTGTATATTAACTTTTTAATGTTCTGCCTTGTAGCTTCTATATTCTGTTGTGATTTATTGCTAGAAAAACTAGCTTTATAAGCTACATCTGCCCTCTTTAACTCATTTGTTAGTTCATTGAGTTTAATACGATATTCGTCTAATGCTTTAGGATCGCCACCTACATTAGACAAACTTGTTTTTAACTCATTAAACTTTTCTTGAAACTCTCCATTAAAAATAGGCGACTCTTTCCATTTTGTTTCTAAGGTGGTGAGATTTTGCGTAAGTCTAGCTACATTATTTTCTGTTTTAGTAGATGTAGCTGACGATTTATCAGCAGAACGAGAATTGGCTAATCTAAGTTCTTCCCTACCAATGTTTATTAACTCATTCTTTTGTCTTTCAAGTTCTTCTGTAATCAGTTTCTTCTTTTTAAGCTGCTTTTCATCATAAGAAACTCTACTCTCAAGATTTTTAATCTGTCTTTTTAACTCAACATTTTCTTGCTCGCCAGCATTGACCTGTTGCTTTTTAAGCTTATTAATCTGTTTGATTTCACCAAACATCTTATTATAATAATGAGCTTGCTGTTGTGCCTCAGAATTATCAGATTTTTCAAGTAACTGCAAACTCTTGATTTCGGTTTCTGCTTTTTTAACCGAAACAACTAACTCACGATATTCCTCAGACCATTGTTTATTGCGTCCAAAGTTCTCCTCGGTATCTTTTACCTTAGTTAATTGAGTGTCTAAACCTTGAATTAAATCCACAATTTCTTGTGGCTGATTTTTCAGCTTAGAAAAGTTATTTGAAATTTCTTGTATTGTGGCAGGCATTTTTGCTAAAGTATTTTCAGCATTTGTTACTTTATTAAATGAACTTGAAGTGGTATCAAGATTTTGCTTAATCTCGTTTGCAGTAGTCTTAAGAGTGTTAAACAGACTATCAACTTCCGCAACAGAACCACCTTTACCAAGGTTGTTAATAGCATTATTAACATCTGCGATTTCCTTAGTAAGTCCTGTTTCAATGCCCGAATTTGATGATTTAAACTCGGAAAGAAGTGTTGTGTATTTTGACTTAGCCTTATCAATATCCGCAATCAGCTTTAATATACCCTTTTCAGAACTGCTACCCGATAGATAGTCAAATGACCCATTTGTTTCGTTCAGAGCATATTTCAGTTTTTCGACTTGACCTGTCAAGTTTGTAACTTCTGCCGTAATTTGAGTAACTTCACCCGAACTATCTTTAGTCCATGAAAATGTCGGATTGCCAAACTGACTTAAAACTTTTCTTGCATTTTCAATAGTTTTAACAATATCTATCTGTCCGTCTTTATTAAAACCTGCCTTGAAAGTTTCTGCAAGAGTTGTGTCAATATTCTGTATCTCATGCTTTATATTCTTGACAGAGCTAGTTACCTGTTTTTCAGCAGCCTTTATACCACTCTGAATAGAAGTTACATTTAAACCACCAATATCTATTTTTAGATTTTTGCTGATTGTAGCAAGTTGAGATTGAATTTTCTTTTGTGTTTTATTCAAATCCAACTCACCAATGATTTTAGCATGAGCCTTATTGTCATTTGCCAGTACATTATTTAATTTAGGTATATCGTCCTTAACTTTACTTGTGTCAAGTTCCACAGGAACTCGTATTTTTAAATCATCTGCCATTTCACTTCACCTCTATTCCTTGTCTTTTAAGTCCTTGTTTTAAAGCTATAACGTGATATTTGTTATCCCTTAAATCCTCTTTTGTGTTATATACAAATGGTCTAGCAACACCATGATACGTCCAATCTCCAAAATCATACCCCCAACCAATTTCAATGATAGGTGCTAATTCTTGACCTGTATTGTCTGACTTAATCATTTTCCCTTGTACAAAAATATAAGGGTTAGCCATTGTGTTGTTTTCAACAACTAAAGTGTCACCTTCAATAGAAGAATTAATATTGTTAATATCCATTAAACCACCATTATCATATCGTCTTACATATTCATGTGGCACATAACTATCGTAAACATCTCTTTCAATATGATCTAGCATAACAGTGGTGACAACCTCGGCAACATCTGTAAGCAGAGCGTAATCAATTCTTGCTCTTAGTTCTCGCTCTAGTTCTTTAAGGTTTTTTACAACCATTTATTCCTCACCACGCAACCACTTTACAACAAGCTTTAAATCCTCGTCAGCTTGCTCCTGAGAAACTTTACTATGTGTTTCTATCGTAACTTTATCACCACTTGTCAAACCAAGACTACAAAGACCTATAATTGACTTGCCATTGACCGTTCTATCTGTTGTCAGATTAATTACAGAGGGACGTACCTGTGTAAAATACACAAACCTATGAATATTCCTAGCATTAGGAACTATCCCAAGTGTTATTTCCTGTTCTGCAAAGAACATATTAGTCACCGTCCTTGTTGTTTGAAATTACAATTTTATTTGCCATGTCATTACTGTCTTTCAATGTTTTCAGTACCTCATTTAAACTTCCAGTGTCAAAATCCTTCATAGTATTGTTTGTCTGTTCTATCATTTCTTTTGCCTTATTCGCAAGCTCCGTTATAGCTATGTTTGCCATGCTCATAACCTTTTCAGCCGCCTTGTATCTAACATTCATGTTAATACCACTGTCAATAGCTTTAGTAATTAGGCAATACTGATTTCTGTCAATCAACTCCCAAGCAATGTTATTATATTCCCTATCCAGCTCTCCACTATCATAAATCTCTGCAATATCATCTGATGAAAGTTTATGTTCTCCGTAAAGAGTGACAACGTAATATTTACGCAAAATTCCTTCATATCCTGCTCCGTACTCAACTGTACCCTTGACTACATTATTTATAAATGCCTGCATTTCCGCAAAACTAAGCCTATTTTTCATTCAAGTTTCCTCCATTTTCTTGCGTTTCTTTTCTGCGTTTCTCAGTTTCTTACACTCATCATAATCAATCCAACCACCATACTTTTTAACATAAGTAATCCACTTATATGTAATGTATGGATAGCAATACCAAAACAATTTACGTTTAAGTATTGCCACTGAGTCTGGCATACCTTTTGTATCTATAACTTCAGTGACACCATCTTTATAAGTAACCACAAAATCAGCGACATATTTAATTGGCAACACAGTTTTGCCATCGTGAACAAACTTCGGTTGCAGTTCATATGGTTTCTGTAACTCATACGAAATCACTTCACCGCTTTCCACTAAGGGACAAAGTACATCACGATAATATTTCATTTCTAACACTGAGTCGAAAATAATACCATTATAACTACGTTTTGATTTGTCTTTATCTACATTAAACTTGCTTCTATCTGTCATTTCTACCTCTTTATAAAAAAAATAAGGGCGGTCAATACTTATCATAATAACCGCCCTTTCTATTTTATTTAATTTTTTTACTTGTTGTGCCATTTTTGAAATTTGTAATATCAGCCAAAACATTATAAACCGACTCTTTATAATCTTCCTTTTTTAATGTTTTAAAAGTAATACCAATATTAGCAAGTAGTTTTCTCGCTTCAGCTTTGGAGATAACCTCGTGCATATATTCTTCTATGATTAAAAATAATTGATAACAAGATGGTGTGTCTACATATCTTCTCCAGCTATTTATTTTATCACATTTATTACACGCATAATATCCATTACCGCAAATAACACACTCATGATTGTTTTCCATATTAATCCTCTGGAATAACAAATCTCAGAAGCTGACCCTCGTCACTACAATAGTCCTTCAGAGAGTCAATAGTAAATGGGAAGTCGCCCGTCTTGTCAAGTGGTATCTGAGTCTCAGGAGAAAGCTGTGCAGATGCCATGACAACCCAACCATGATATTCAATATTTTTATCACAAATATCTGTAAAGATTGATTCAAGCCAAAATTCACCTGATTTTGGCATATCATTCGTACTCTTTGTAATGTCAACTGCATTTTCAGACTCATATGTATAATATACCTGAATAGTCATTCCTTCCTTGATAGCAGTATCTGTCGGAAGTGTAATTTCTTTTTTAGCCGCATCAAGTGAAAATTCCTTTTCTGAATTTACCGCTGCATATTTGTAAGAAGCAACCTGTTCCTTCCTTTCATTGAGCAGATAAATGAATGATATTCCACCCACAGGAACTTTACTCAGAGTAATCTTTGTTATGTCGCTACCCACCTTAATCTTCTCTCTTTTAGGAATGAGAATTTTGTTAGTAGAACTTGCAACGTTCTTTTCTGTACCCCACTGAGCAGCAAGAAGTGACAGCGTAAGGAACGATGTATTACCTGTAATCTGAGCTGTATCAGCATCATAGTATTTTGCAATTACCGCACCTGTTGCATCTGTCTTATCCTGTGAAGTAGCATTGGTCTGAATGTTTACGTCTTTCAAATCTTCAAGAGTCCAAAACAGCACTCCGTCAGTAGGCGAAAACATCTGACCTGAAATAGCTTGTTTAAAAAGCAATTTGTCTGGATTAAACATATTATTTCCTCCTTTATTTTCTATTGTTTCCGTTACCATGTACGGAAACAATTTAATTCTTCTTTATTCTTAATGTCCTTATAATAAATAGTACCGCTATACAAACCTGTGGTAAGCTTCTGTGCTTGATTTATGATTTGATTTCTTAAAAGACAATCATAAAAAACATTAATAGGTAACGACCAAACCGTGTCCCAGTTGTATTTAAACCCTTCAATATTTGTTAATGTTGAAATATATGGCAACAAAATAGAGCGAAATTCTTTTTCTTGATACTCACCCCTAGCTAATTGTCTTTCAAGCTTGTCTAATTCATATTGTAATCTCCATTTTCGGGTGTGTTCATTTCCATCTTTAATATTATTATCAGCAATATTAAGCATTTTCCTGAAATATTCAGTAAGCAGTTCATAATCTGCTTTACCTATTTGAATATTGTTATAAACATCAAATAAAATAATATCACCGCTATTCGTGTCAATATAGCGTTTCATCTTACCAAAATCAATATTACGGATTATAAATGAAACATCAGTTAGCAAATGATTTTCGACAATATCACAAAACAAGTCAAAACTATCTACTGAGTTAAAATCAATACCCTTGCTCCAAAGATATAGCCTTCTATCATATGGAGTTGAAATTATGTCAGACACAATGACCCAAAACTGTTTTTCACCTAGTTTTGACTCGTCTGAAATCTCGTCCAAAGTTGGGTTGTGAATTTCAAACTTGCCTAACATAAATGTTTCTTTTTTATTACGATAAATCGAAAGCTCGTCCATAACTAATTACCCTCACATGGATTTATCGTAAGTTCTTCACCTTGAAATATTAAGGTACGCCTTTTATAAACAGGCGACAAATTATCAGGTACGTCTGAAATAAGTTGTATTCTGTTACCGCTCCAACCATCTGAGTTGTTAAATAACTGACCTAATAATTCAGACACATAGTCCATTCTAGTTTTGGAAATGCCAGCTTTGTTAAGTCTCATTTTATCTTGGTGACAAATTATTTGGATTATCATTTGAGGATAACCCTTAAATGCCCCCCATATTACTTTCGGAACTGAAACTTCAATGTTAAGATACAATTCTACATTAGTTTGAGTGTAAGGTATATATAAAAAAGGGTATATATTAGAATACACAATATTTTCTAGTTCTTCCTCGTCCTTTTCAAATAAATCTAATATATTATCTTGTGATAATATCATAGAAATAGCTTTATTTTTCCACTCCGATATAACAGAATTTATTGGCATTTTATACACCTCCCACTATATTAACTAATAGCTCAGACGAAACATCATCAACTGTACAAACCAATTTAAAAGAGCTACCAATTAAAGCACTATTGTTTAAACACTTTATCTTTACCTTATTTTCGTTTACTGTTATAATAACGAAATCTTTTTGTTTATCAAGTAATTTTAAAGACCAAATAACACTCTTATCTGTTTTTGCAGTAAATGTTTTTACTGTACCACCACAACGAATTTCTGCATTACCACTGTAAGATATTTCAACAGGTTTGGTTACATCATTAGGTTTAAAGTAGTCACATAGCATAAGGTCAATTCTATCTGTCTGCGGATTGTATTGACTCTCTGACAAGATAATGTGCATACATCTGCTATTTCCAAAAGAGAAGCTGACAGTATCAGGTCTAGTAATTCTATAAGGTGTAGGCTCTTTGTCATTATAATCAATAAAAAAACGCTTATCATGAGGAAAATATTTCGTTTCCTCGTCAAGCGAAATGTACATCATTAACTGATCGTAACCAATGGTAATTACTTTTGTCTCATTTGTGCCTGAATTATACTGTGAAGCATTTTGAATATTACACGGCTTATAGTGAACTATGCCGTTTTCGTCTTGCCACTTAATAACATAATTACACAAATACAAAATAGATTTTTCATACAGCTTGTTATTTGTAGGCTCGGTCAATATTAGCCAAATCTTATTGTTATATTTAATGTACTTATAGTCCGATATTGTACTAATATAAGTCAAAACCTGTCTTTGCCAAGCTTGTGTTGGCGTGTCAGGTATTTCATTCTGAATTATGCCCTTTGTAGCAAATTCATTTTCAAAATTCTCACCGTTGAACACTCCACTGCACAGAATAATATCATCTTCAATAACACTATCCTCTAAAACGTCATTAAAAGACATTTTACTATCAAACAACAAATCTGGTTTTTCAGAACCTTCCGTATAATACGGTTGCTGAATTATGTACCATTCTTTACTCATTCAACCACCTCAATTATACGCAGTGTCTTTAAGTTGCTCATAAAGGTCAACTATTTTAAAGTTCACCCAATCAATCTCAACTTTAGCTTGTCTTTTGTCACCCTCTGAGTTGTTTATTGATAAATCTTTTGAAACTATATTGCTACGTTTGACAATTTTGCTATATTGTCTTTCACAATAAAATCTCTTTATTGTATAGCCCAATATATTAACAACTATCTGATTTAAAACAATATCGTTTCCGTCAATATCAGTAAATATTTTTTTCTCATTATTAAAGTAAAGCTGACTAATTTGAGTTGAAAACTCGCCACAAGCCATTTTAAACCACTGAAAAACAAGGTCGCCACTTAACGCAACCCTTTCAAGAAATGTGGACTCAAAAACAGCGACCACATCTTCATAGGTAGTAGCCATTTTAACCACACCCTTTCTTAAAATTTATAGCTTGAAATATTTTCTATTTCGTTACGCTTATAAACTGCCACGTTATCAATTCCAACTTCTTTGGCAAGTGGAATAATCATTTTCTTATCGCCTTCAGTAACTACAAGTCTTGAGAGTTCAGCCATAAAATCAGCCTTATTGCTAATGCCAAGTAGTGCCTTTACGCTGTCAATATCAAGAATAACAGGATCATTATTATCACTCTCGTCAAGTGAAAAAACGTATCTTCTTATATCCTCGTCAAGAATTTTCAGATAAGCGTTATTGCCAAAGCCGTCAGTACCACAAAACATTCCATTGCCTTCCTGTATCTGAGCCATAACCTCTCCAACATTAAGCTGTGCAAATTTCTTTGCATTTGGTGGAATAGTAATATCTCTTTGTGTTTCCACAGCCCTAAAACCCAATTCCCAATTACGAGTGTTTTCCAAAAATACTCTATCGGTAAGCTGAATTTCCCTTTTAGACTTTACTTCTGTAATATCGTTATTCATTGTGGCAGTAGTTGTATTTTTTCTTACATTTGCCAAATTTTCAATCTTCCTTTCAAATATAATAATAATGTGGCAAGAGTTTATACCCTCGCCACATCAATAATTATTATGTAATTAACCCTGCTTTGTAAGCAGACCAATTTCAAATTCTCTGCCCTTTACAACGTCAGCACCAAGCTCCATATCGAAACGTGTCTTTACTGTACCTGTCTCAACATCATTGCCTGTCATAGTTGTAATACCACCACGTCTGAAGATATTTACTGGAGAATTTGCTCCCTGTGCAATAAACCACAAATCATTAGGATTGTAGTATGTGTCAAAACCTGACTTGTCAGCAAGTGGCTTTGTGAAGTTATATGGGTTCTCAAGTTCAATAAGAGCTGAACCCTTATAGAAGCCATTCAGACCTGTTCTAGCAATCTCATCTACCTGTGTAGCATTGAAGAATGGGATTGGTGTAGAACCAACTGTCTTATAGCCGTTCCAATCGCAGATACCAGAAATAAGTGAGAAGTCACCTGCAATACCAACCTTGCCAAGCTTTCTAACCTTATTTACCATACCATCAACCTGTGTCTGAGTTGGAGCAGAGTCATACTCGCCATAGAACTTTACATATTCAGTGTTATTCTTCAGTGCAGACTTAATGACGTCAAACACATAAGCGACACCCTTATTGTTCATGTCGGTCTGTACCTGTGCCATTTCCTCTGCTACAGTACCAGCAAAATTACCAGAAGCAAGCTCACGATAATCAATAGCCATACCAGAAGATATTGTCTGAGTTACGATTGGGTACTCTACCCACTTTCTACCTGCAAAACCGACATCAGAACCAGAAGCCTGAAGTCTGGCATCAAGACCCTCATAAGAATAAGTCTTAACTCTTGGCTGCTCATCATAGCCAATCTCACGATAGTTACCAAGGAAATTAAATACCTTTGTTGCCTCGAGAAGCCTTGGCTGTATAATATACTTTACAATAGTATTAATCTCTGCAACTGCTCTGCTATCGCCTGCAAGTGCCTGTTCACCAAGCTTTGAAATTCTTGAACGTACTGCGTCTACCTTCTGACCGTACTTTGATGTATCTTTGCCTGCAAAAAGAGCAGAACAAATCTCAACTACTTCGTTGAAAGCCTTTGCGTTCTTGACAGCAACCTCAGACTTATTCAGATTATTAAGTTCAAAAGAAGTATTAATCATTATTAAAACACCGTCCTTTATTTTACATTCGTTAATTAAGCGTGTACAACGACTTTAAGTCCGTTACCGCCAAAACTTGTCTTTTCCACAATTTCAAGATACTCTGCATAACCAGAAACATCAGCACTCTTAGCCCACTTACCATCAGTACCAACTACAAGCTTGTCACCTACTGCGAGTGTATTGTAAGCTGTTGTTACAACTGCATCGTCCATATCAAAAAGATGTCCTGCAAGAGAAGCAAGAGTAAAAATGCGTGGAAACTCACCAACCTCAATTCTATAATCATTTGGTGTGAGTGTCTCAGGCTTATCAATTCTGTTCATTACAACTGCAAGACCAGCCTGCTTTGCTGTTGTTGCGGTTGGTAGAGCAACAGCCTTTGTTTTAAGATCATATGTAACAGCCATGCCGTTCTCAAGAACAACAGGTGTCTTGAGATAGCCAAAATTCTGTGCTACCTTGGAATCACCAATATTTGCAAATTTAATCATTTAAAATTCCTCCAATCGTATTTTTTATACAAACAGATTATCAATATCGAGTTTATCGTTCTTATCATCATCGTTGTCAGTATCTACGCAACCAAATATGTCAGCGGCAAAATTGTTCTGAGAATTAATCTCAACAGCCATTGCCTTTTCCTTCTTCTTTGTCTCAGCACCAATGCAAGCGTTGATTTCTGTAACAATATCGTTTACCTCGATACCACAACCCATAGGATCTGCGTTAAACTTGTCAAGCTTATCCTTAGCCATGTTCTTTTCATCGTCTGAAAAATCTCCAAGAGCTGAATTGAGTTCTGCAATCTTTGCAGACTTTTTAAGTTCATTCAATTCTGCTTTCATTGTTTCAACGAGTCCGTTAAGTTCATTAATCTTCTCGTCTTTCTGACAAGCATTTGTTTCGGCTGTTGCCTTTTCATCTGTAAGAGTTGCTATCTCGGCATCTTTTGTAAAAATAATCTCATTCATTTCAGCAATCTTACTCTCATAATCTGCATTTTTAGTATTGAGTTCAGTAATCTTATTCTCAACAGCAGAAATAATCTGATTAAGTGTCTTTTCGTCCACTTTCTCGTCCTCCTTTATCTTTTGATTTAGTTCTATCAGTATTGCACTATCGTCACTAGGCTCGACAGTTAAAATACAATATCCACTATAGTCATAAACTTTTGGTACTCTACCCTTTTCGACAGGCTCTCCGTCATACACTATTTTATTTTTGCCCTTACCAACAAATTCAACAGAACCATATATTGTATCACCATCATTAATTTTGTTTTCAAGCCATTCAACAAAATGTGGATAACGTTGCTGATTAATATAACCCTCGGCAATAAGAACTTTATGTTTCTCACCATCAATCTGAATATCTTCAATAGACCAACCATCAGCAGAACCTACTTGAACAGAATTTTCAAATAATGGCATATTGCCGTCTTGACCTGTCATTCCATGATCGTATGGAATATCTTTTTCACTATCCAAAAATGTTGCACAAATAGGCATACCAATAATACTATCTGCGTTATCTCTAACATATTGCTCATTGTAACTAATACCATTTTTGTTATAGTGATTACGGTCTTGATGAATTTCGTGCAGTACCAACTTTACACGCCTGCGACCGTCCGACCTCTTTGCTTCGCTTATTTCACAATGAAACACTAACTTTCACCTCTTTTCTGACATAAAATAAACCTAGTCACTAAACGCAACTTAGGTTTTAGTTTGTTGTTGAAGGTTTTGGTTGAGCGTTTCCATTTAAATTTTCGCTCATTATGCTATTTTCGTTTGTCTTTTCAGCTACCTTACTTCTACCACCATTTGCGTGGTCTGCATCACTTGGGTCGCTATCTTTGCTACTCATGGTATAACTCGTCTTATGCGTTGGATATTTATTTTCCCAATCATTATCCAGTTCGTAATCCATAAGCGACAAGTATACATCGCTATCCCAACCAGTGCTTGCAATCCAAGCTGTTAAAGACCCCTTACCTCTAGCATAAAGGTCGGTCATATATTTAACCTGTTTATCTCTATTTACAAAAGTAACAGGTAAAATAGCACACTCCATATAAAGCTTTTTATCCTTAATGATATTGGCGTTAATACATTTATTTAATTCCATAATAAACATATTTATCCAATCATATACATTTCCTGCAACCAGCTCCAAATTAAGTGTTGCAACAGCATAGTTTCCTGTACTATTACCGTCAAGGACACTACTAGCAATACCCAAATCGGCAGGCACTTTTGATTTATTGGCATTTTCGTTCTTTTCATCAAAAATAGAAGTGTCAACTTTTATGTCATTTAATTTTGTACCTGCGGCAAGCGAGAAAAATGACTTGCCATATTTATTTTGTCTTGTAGTAATAGCTTCTTTAACTAACTTATGTTGTTTTTTTTGCTGACTTTCCGTCAAAGTGCAACGTCCGTCTTTTGCTTCAGGAAATGTTTGATATATAATTTGATTGTTCAACTGATCTAATACATTCCGCTTTGTAGAAGTGAAATAATCTGCGTACAATACATCGTCCAACGCACAAATCATTAGTGGAACACCATAAGGATTAATAGCCTTACAGTTAATTTTTGTCACCATTGTATTATCATTATTTAAAACTTTCCATGGCTTAATATTATTGTGAGTTGAATGTTTACTATACGCTTCTCGAATTTCTCTTGGGAAAGCCTGTAGTTTTCTTCTTTTGTCGTCTTCTGCCATATCGTCAAAATATCTTAAATCAAAAGCAACAATAGGTGAACCATTCTTTCTGCCAACTATACGACAATAGTCAACAGGCAGATTAATAATGGCACATTTAATCCCCAATTCATTAATCTCTACAATGTTTAAAGTATCAATATCATCAAGATACTTGTCAGCAAATACGGACTTTGTAATCTCAAAGTATTTAAAGTCCATTCCCTCAATCATATCGTTAAACAAATTATCTCGAATAACTTCCTTATATCTTATTGTGTCAAGAGTTTGTTGCATTAGCTGTCTTGCGTTTTCAAATTTCTTCTTGCGTTTAGTTTTTGACTTTGAATAAACCACCTTATCTAAAGTGAACATGGTTTTAAGATAGTTGATAGAAGTCATAACAGAGCCATTTTCATAGTACGCCCACCGACAAATTTTGCGAATATTTTTTATATGTATTTGCGGATTATGAGCAAATTTCTTAATATCCTCAATATTAATAGGTAAATCTTCAATACAATCTTCAAAAAAAGATGTCATTTCATAAAAAGCATTTGACTCATAGGAACGCTCTTGTGTATTTGACATAGAGTTAGTTTCTGAAACACTTTCTGTTTTATCTTGATTGTTTTCAATAACATTCTCAGTATTCTCTGCAATATTCTCAGGCATAGCTTCACCTCACTTTCATTTGTATTTACATTAGTTGAATAAACAACAATAATCGTATTCATCGTTATTTATGTCTTGGGCATATTTATTAACATACCACAACACATAGATCAATGCCGAAACTCTATCCTTATTTACTTTTTTTACAACTTGTTCAATAGTAATGTTGCCGTTATTAAGGTGTTTCATCTTTAAATTCGCGGCTTCTTCAATAAAAGCATCTGTCTCAATAAAAGGTCTAACTTTCTCGTCAAAACTATCCCATTCATTATCGGTAAAATCATTATCTTGTCTTTTTTCCAGTAATCTAAGTTTGCCACTATCCACCATATCTATAAAAGTGCTTACAATTTCATTTTGCCAAGTCTGAGCTTTCATATTGTAAAGTATTTGTGGTGAGTTAGGAACTTCTGGAACATTATCGTCATTAATAGTGTCCCAACAGCCCAAGTCCTTACCTGTAGAATTGTCAATCGTGTCTTTTAAAAGTTCATCAGCCAATCCAACACCAAGTCCATTAGCATCTAACACAACTACTTTAGCCATATAAAGTTTTTGAACTTTTTTGATAATAGCAGCTTGGGCATTAAAATTAAGTACGTTAGGAATATTAATAATATTCACCACATCAATGTAAATAATTCTCCCTTTATCCTTACTTCTAATTACACGCACTACAGCAATAGAAGATTGGTTATTAGAAGTTTTTTGGCTTCTTGCTACATCCACGCCCATATAATATTCTTGTTCTGGATCTGGATTTTGTAAAACCGCTTCCGTTAGAGTACGGCAATTCATTAGTTTATTAATATTAACCAGCGCACCGTCAGCACAGCCGACCCATTCTTGTTCATAGTTCTGAGCAAAGGCTACAACAGAAGAATTTTTCTTCTTTGAAAGTATTTTGCTTTTATTACTTCCCCTACCATACCAACACGGAAGTTGCCAGTTGCTTCCCAAAACTATTTTTCCCTTTAGATTTTCCATATCATCTAACATTGAAATACTACGCTGATATTCGTCTGAACCTCTAAATCCTGCCGTTGTAAAAAAATGAATTTGCTGATTAAGTTCCATTGGGTCTACTATCGCAAGTCTGCCAACCGTAAGTCTTGGAACTTCAACTACGGGCTCAAGGGCATCTTGAAACAGTACATTATTCAGCAATGCAGATTCCTCTATTTTTAACCTTCTACGTCTTTGACCCTTTGTGCTTTGAGCATTTGCAATAGCATCTATGGTCGCATCATTTTTAAATTCAATATAAGCATTTCCCTTTGAAAACCTAGCTTCTCTTATTTCGTCCTTTAAAAGTGGATATAATTTTGCAATTTCATTCCACTTTGATTTCAATAAATCTGCCGCATTTTCTTTAGTCTGTGCAGAAAGAGCCAATTCAATATTTGGAAACAGCATTGCCACTACGACCATAGCAAGCACCTCGTCAAATGTTTTACCATATCCACGGCTAAACGTTCCATACATACTCATAAATCTAACATCACAACGCAAAAATGTACGTTGATCTAAATGTAGATTTAATCCACCTGTTTCAGGTTTCATTAAGTCAAGTAATAAATCAGGATACCACTTAGCCCAACTTATAAAAGTGTAATAATTATGTAGATTTTTACCAAATACACTATCACTATTTTTTTCAAAATCTTTTATTCTTTGCCAGTTCATTACTTGTCGCCATTCTCATAATCTTTTGGCAGTTTTATAAACGTTTCAACAGAACTCCTATTTTTTTCCGATGTATCATCAGTAAAAATACCATAGGGATCTCCATACTGAGAAATGTACTCATTCTTCATGTCGTCATAAAATTGGTATACTTCCTTATACTCACACTTAGGTAATCCTTTTAATTTTCTAGCATAGTTAATATAGCACCATATTATAAAATCAGGAGCATCATTAGGTTGGTACTTAAACTTAGGTAATATTTCAACAATATCAACCGCCTGTTCACAAGCTTTTGATATTTCCGAAATGCAAGTTACTCCACCTTGCAAATCAGCTTGTGTTAATTGTTTTGGAGTCAACTTTGCTTTATCAGCAGCATCTTGGGCAGCTCTATTCCATTTGTCAGCACTTCCAACATCTCCTGCTGCTGTAGCTTCTTCCTCTTTCACCTTGAAACGAACATAAGTTGCTAAAGCTTCCTCGTGTAAGTTTGTTTGAATTGAGTAGTTTTCTTTTAATTTATCAAACTTTTTCTTCATTTTTCGGTACTGTGATTTTGTGTACCCCTCGCCAAATAAGTCAGTAATATCGTTTGTAACAACGAAATCATCAACCATATTTACATATACTTCTTCGTTTCGAGGAAGTATATTGCGTTTTTCCGTTGTAGTTACTGCCTCAGTAATAGACTTGCCCTGATTAAACAAGTTCATAGAGTCTAAAAAAGATAGTTTCGTATACTGTGGCAATGTTGACACATTTTTAAAATAACAGCCTATAATATCGGTTCTACCCTTGCCCAATTCTAATGATCTTCTTACTTCACTCATAGCAGAGTCAAGAGCTTCTGGTATATATGGTTTATCCATTAACATTAGTTTCTTTTGGAATGCTTCTATATTTAAGCTTCCATCAGAATTATAAGAACCTTTTTTAACACAAGACTTACATATATTTACCGTTTTGCCATCAGTAGAAATATTACTATTTCTAGTAGTATAAAATTGTGACAGTGGCTTTTCCTTGCCACATTCTGTACATATTTTTGTACTTACAGGGGTTTTTACTTTTTTCCTTGGCATAACCAAACCACCTCCTTTTTATTTGTTTAATTTTTAAGCCAATATAAAAGTACTCCTATTTTCAATAAGAGTACTTAATCGCTCAAAAATCAAACTTATCCTTATTCTGACTAATTTTCTTCTTATCCACCCTAATATAAAATTTTCTAGTCACGTCAGTTCCACTATGGTTGAGCAATGCTGAAACATCTTCTAGTGACATACCTGCGTTTTTATATAGCGTAGCTCCCGAATGACGAAAATCGTGAGCGTGTAGCGTTGGAACATTAATCATTTCACCAATAATATGACACCAAGAATTTAATGTGCCATTAGTTACCTTATCAAACTTTCCGTCTGTATAAGAAACAAAAACATAGCCATTGTCAATAATATTATTTGTCTTGCGGTACTCAAGCAAACCTAACAACAGTTCTTTAACTTCTTCCGAAAAATAAAGAGTTACAACGTAGCCTTCTTTTTCAACTACATCATTGACAACCCTATTGTCAAAATCAATTTGTTCCCACTTAGTATTCGCAACCGCATTAACCCTAGCCATTGTAGACAATGAAAATAGAGCATAACACTGATATTGTAAAGCCCTATGTTTCTTATGATGTGTGTCAGCGTTTTCTACTAAGTTTTGTAAGACAATTCTTAATTCCTGCACCTGTTCAACAGTTAAAAACGTCTGAGTAATAACATCTGTATCTTTCTTAGGTCTATCCATAAATTCCATTGGGTTTTCTGTAATTAACTTCTTCTTACGCAGAAATTTATAAAAAGCTGAAATTGAAGCCATACGCCTTTTCATACGTCTTGAATTATTACCCTCAGTTTTACAAAAATATAAAAATTCAGTTATATCATCTTCCGTTAAGTCAATAATACTTTGATTGCCCTGATTTTTGTATATGTATATCCACCAAGACTCTAAATCATTTTGATAGCCTGCGATAGTCTTTTCGGAGAGTTCTCTAAGTGACATATCAATTTTATATTTGTTCCATAGTTTCATTGTTTCTAAATTAATTTTTGAAAGTATTTCGTCATCATGTACTTGAATACGTTTGCTTTTCTTAGCCATTTTAACCTCTCCTTTCTTCTAATATCAAGCTTTCTTTAGAGTGTCGCTTTTAGCACTTATTCTTCATTTTGGGTTTCTTTAAAGTGTTACCCTCACACTTAATCTTCTTTATTTCGCCCACAAGGGCTTAAATTTTGTTTTTTTGAGTGATACAAAATTTACAAAACCATAACTCGCTGTTTTTCTGTCTTTAATCGTCTTTTGGAAACAACAAACCTCACCGACCACCTTTTTACAAGTTAGCCCTCTTGTACATTTATACGGCATTAAAATACCCCTCACTGGGACACATTATTAAGAGGTGCGTGAGGTTGAATTACTTTGTAATTAAAACTAAGGATAGTCAACAAAACTTTGTCAACTATCCGTGCAAAAATCTCGTCAGATTTTTGCATTTAAAAGACTCAACGTGGTACGCATTTTAAAGAGGCGTGTTGAGTTCTGTTTTGGCTGTCAGAGTGAGACTCGAACTCACAACCTCCGCATTAACAGTGCATTGCTCTACCGATTGAGCTATCCGACAATATGCAGGATAACGCTTGCTATCCTGCAAAATATAATAAAAGGAGTTGTATTTAACTACAAATTATTCATTAATTGTAAAACCAAAATAAAGCTTTGGAACATAATCTTCTTCAGTAAAATCCTTGCCGACAAAATCTCGCTGAACGAAAACAATACTCTCATCACCAACAATTATTGGCTTATCGTCACGTCTTGCTCTTTCACAGAACAACTCGTTTTCAAAAGTTGAAACAACAAATTCGCCACCATATCCGTTCCACTCAGGCGGATCAATAGAAATAGAATTAATTTTAGTTTTATCGTCAAATGATAAAAACTTCTTAATAATCTTGCAGGCTAACTTGTAATCACATAAAACACTAAAGCCCTCATTTTCCAGATATACATCTATAATATCCTGCATGAAAGTATCAAAATCGTTATAACTCTTTTTAATCATCATAGTATTCACCTACTTTACTTTTATATCATAGTTGGCAATCTTGCCAAATTCATTATCAAATATAAACAGGCTTGCACCTGTGTCAGAAGTCTTGCCTAAAGACATAGCATAGTCATCAGTACCTACCATAGAACGTATTGTAAGCACCTCTGAATGTTTCGCATTTTCCTTTGAGGTCTGGTGATGCACATGACCTGCCAAAACATAATCAATGTTTGTATTGTACGCTCTTGAAAAAGAACTTGTGCAGTTCTGTAAATCCTTTACTTCACCATGACAACCAAGCATGTTATAACCCTCAACATCGCTAAAGCAAAAGCCTGTTTCATTCTCAATTATGTTTACATTTCGATTATATTTAAGTCTTTCCCTGATGAAAGCAATAATCACCTTTGCCATGTTTTCATCAGGAAAACTATTCTTAGGCTGTCCGAGAAGTCTAAGTTGTGAATGATTACTGTCCTTAACCATTTGGAAATTTACTCTCACATATTGCGAAAGATCATTGAGCCAATTAGCAAGAAATTCAGCATACTTTATTGACGAATCTATAACACCATATCTAAGGTGCATAAGTTGAGAATTTAATCTGAGAAGTCCTGATATACTGTCGCCAAGTTCCCAAACATTAATTTCTGCCAAGTCCTCTTTAGCAATAATGTCAACAACTTTTTCAAGCATATTCCACATTCTGCGTTCAAATATCTCTGGAGAATATTCGTTTATTACATTGCCAAATAAATCTTTTATGCAAAACTCTATGCCAAAGTGACAATCAGTAAATGCCAATATCGCAGATTTGCTATTATTTACTCCCGACAAATAATCAGGAACTATAATAGGGTCTATATCAGAAATTGCATTGACTATTTTTTCAGTTATCAATTCATCTCGTGCATTTTCCCTAATCCACCTATTATTCTCCAACTTCTCTGTTTGAAGTTTGTATCGCTCTTTCTTTAATTCACGAATTTGGTCTTGAATTTCATTAAGGGTGTTTTCTGTATCTGCAAAAGTTTTCTGATTTGCATTGAACATTTTCTCGAAGCATTGAAATTTCTTACGATAAGTTGACTCGCCAAAATCAGCGTTAAGCAAATTATTTAAAATATCCCTGACATCATTCCAAGTGCCTATCTTTTCCTTATCTTTGCACACTCTAAATATAAGCTCGTCATCAGACTCACCTTCAAATCTTTTATATGTAGAAATAATTTATTCCTCCCACTAACAGTTAAGCAATTTCGTCTGTCTGGTTTACAGACAGCTTTACTTCCTGACCGTTGAAATCTGACATAAGTTCCGCAAGGGCAATTTCACCCTCAATATCTTCAACACTAAATGTTATTTTTCCATTCTCTATGTTTGCAATGCCCTGTATCGACAGAACGTTCTTTTTTGTTATTTTAGCCATTTATTTTAACCCTCCAATTCGTCAGCCCAAGTTGACACCCAACCTCTATGGTTAGTATGTAACTCGCAAATCTGACAATGTTCTTTTCCTGAAAAATGATTTAGATATTTCTCAAATCCACTTGCCTTATGATTAGGTAAATCAATTTGTCCTGTATGTCCTATGCAAATTGTCTTGCAGTTTTCACTTATTCTTGTTAAAGTCTTTTTAAAATTATCAAAAGTTGCGTTCTGAGACTCATCAATTATAATAACTGCGTCCTTAAAGTTGACGCCTCTAAGGTAAACGTCCGTAAGAGGTTTGATATAGCCTTCTTCATACTTCTCAGAAACAAGACTATTTGTACATACAGCCGTAAATGGGTTTATGCCAAGTGTCTGTAGTGCATTATAGAGTGGTTCATAGTAAACTTCACTCTTTGAAGTTACATCACCAGGTAGAAAGCCCAACCTACCTTCTGCACAAGGCGAAACAATATAAATAATCTTTGAGAACATTTGATACTGCACAAGTAGATTTGCTATACCAACGGCAATGGTAGTTTTACCACTTCCACTTTTGGAGTTACAGAAAATAATATCATTGTCCTTGTTCCAAATTGCATTAGCAAATTCTTCTTGTTCTTTATCTAATTGTAGACTATAAAACAGATCACCGTCAATTTTTTCAGGTGGGTTATCGTACGAGGTTATTGTATTATTATTTTTCTTGCCCATGATAACACCACCTAATTAATTTCATCAAACGATGTAACGATCTTATCGACCACCTTGTACTTTACAAGTTCATCACGAGATAAATACCAATCTTTATTTCTATTTTTATTAAAAGTCTTTTCGTCAATGTCCGTCCTTGCGAGGATATATGACTTCATGCCCTCAGGCTGTTTCTTATAATTTTTCTGAGCTTCCTCAACTTCAGCAGCACTACCCTGAAAAGCAGCAGAACCTTGATGAACGAGCATTTGGCAATGTTCAAACGCATATCTACGCTTGCCAGCAAGAAAAATAAGAAAGCCTGCACTCATAGCAACACCCATTCCAATAGTAACGATAGGAATATGACTACTCTGTATCAGGTCACAAAAATAATTTGCCTGTTCTATATCTCCACCATAACTATGAATGAAAATAAATATTGGCTTTGGATTTTCAATTTCTCTTTCTTCCATGTTCATCTGAATAATAACTTTGCTTAATTCAATGAGGTTATAAAACTCATCTACCTCGTAATCAATGAAAAATGTTCTGTTTTCTCTTGATTTCCAATAGTTGTACTCTTCAGGCGTAGGGTACTTTCTCTTATCCAAATTATCTACAATGGAAATTGGAAGTTCTTCTGTTACTGTCATAAAAAATAAATTCCTTTTCTAAATAAATTAGTGGGATATACCCACCCTTACAGACGTACTGTAAGATATTTTTTAATCAGCTCTGTACTTGGCAAGCAGATTAACAACCGCAGATGTTTCCTCTGCGTATCTCTTACCACGATTAGAACCATTGTTTTTCAGACGGCACGTTTTGAAAATCTTAACGTTCTTAATGTTCTGACGAAGATAATCCGCCTCGTCCTTTGTAACGAAAATCATGTGTAAAATAACCACCTTTTCAATTTTAATTTTGTACACAATGCCTATTGAATATTGACTTTGTACGTGATATAATATATCATGGATAAGTATGTTTATTTGCTTAAAAAGAAAAAATTACTCTTTAGATTTGTAAATTAGCAAAATACTCTTTCCATATGGGTAGCGATTTTTAAGCATTTTAGACAAAAAAATACCTCGCAAACAACGTATTTGCGAGGTATTTGTCCATTTTCTATTTAAAACGAACTGGTCTTTTCTCGATAGTTTTTATTTATCCTGCTTCTTTCTTTTTTGTGGCATTCTTCACACCTAATTTTTCGACTTTGACTATCTACCGCAAACTCCTTACCACAATCACAGCAGATCAAAGTTTTTGTTTTAATTTTTTGATAACCCTTACACTTATTGCAATATTTTTCATTGGAACTATGTTTATAAAATCTTTTATGACATTTTTCGCATTGTATAAAATTACTACCAATATTTCTTTTTATGTTATTGTACACCTCGTCACCAAATAAGAGCCAAAATGTTTTCTTTAAAGCGGTACGCCTATTGTGGAACAAATCAATGATAATATTATCAATAATTACGTTTTTGGAATATGGTAAACTGAATAATTTGCTTTTTGCATCATCAAACACCGCAAGATAATTATTCATTTTGCTATCATCTGTATGTTTAAAATTTAACGTACTTGATATTTCTTTATATTTGTCTGCAATGTTTTGATTAAATTCTATATCTGGATTATTCATCAAAACCTTATAATCAAATTTGCCGATATTTGAGTTTGTAAAATTAAAGTTGATTTTTCTTTTGGGACAAAGCATTTTAACTCTATCAACAGTGCATAAAGACAATGGTTTTACCTGTTCTTTCTTTTTGCCCTTGGCATACATAAAAAAATAAGGTATTTTATTTTTAGTGTATTGCTTGATAATTTTGTCAACCTTTTCAGGTCTTTGTGGTTTGTACAACGTTTTAGCATAGTCTATAGTATAATTTACTTCTGCCACTAACCATTTAACAGCTTGCATTTTTTCATTATTCATTTTGCCGCTATTCCATATTTTTGTAATATTGTTACTCGGTGTACCAATATTGCCTCCATTATATGCTAGTAACAAGCCTTTAAATAAAGAACTCACTGATATTTCTTCTGCCGCTGCCTTACGCATATTGTAAAATAAAGGAACAATACCATTCATATTTCTTTCTGCTATGCTAACCAACGTTGAATTATTTGTCACAAGCAATTTATCTCCATCAAAATCGCATTGTACTATTCTTGAAATAAGGTCATGAGAACTTATGTAAATAGCATTGGTATCAAACCAATCAAATTGTGTTTTATTTATTCTTATTGGGTGTTCTATATACAAGTGGGGACTTCTAAGACAATCTAATTTTTCATTGTCATTGTACAACTTACAACATACTTCACCATTCTGTAAAAGACCCATTGGATTTTTTATCCCCAAAAACAGCCATTCACAAAACGCATACAAATCTGGTATGACAAAGCTATATTTACCACCCATATCAAAACGTGCAGACCATAATTCTTTCTCTTTTTTCTTTTTTATATCTTTTAACATACTCCTGCAATATAAGTCAGAAAGCAATTCAGGATAAATTTCAAGGCACTTTTGAAAACCAGTTTTATAACAATTAGATTTATCAGCTCCAAAAACTTTGAGCATTGTTGGTACATCAGAGGCAATTTTATCTATTTCTTCTATGTTACTTTTTGCCAATTCTTTTATTTCGCTATCCGTCATATCAGCTAGAGTTTGTATCATCTGATAATTTATAACCGAGTCTGATATTACGCTTTCTTCACGATTACATATACCTGCGGTACAGCCATATTTTTTAAAATTGTTTTTATACTCTTCCCAACTGTCAAAATATTTCCACATTTTTAACTGGCTCTTAGTGAAAATTATCTGAATATTTTCATCAATTATATTGTGAGTTGTGCCATAAATATCTTTTACGATTCCTGTTGCATTGTTATCCTTAATGAATTTTACGAAATCAAATTTAGCCAATAAACCCTTTATCCACGGTAGTCTAACCATAAAATTTCTATCAGTTAGATATGGTAAAATCATTCCACAGCCATCAGTTTGTGTAAAATCTAAATCTTTCGTTACTCTTGTAATCTCGTAGGTTTTATCGTCTATAAAATCAACCGTATCATGAATTACATTTTCAAAATCATCAACAACAATACAACGATCAATGTTAAAATCTTCCCATAGGTCTGTTGCAGAATTGCATAAAGCCAAATATGCTAAATATTTGTTAATATTCATACCGCCCAATTTGTTGATTTTCTCCACGGTTAAGCCAGCGGTCAAGGCATTCCAATATTTAAGCAACAAATCTTCTCTAACCGCAACAAGTTTTTTTGTTCTTATCTGCCCTGCTGAAGCCGAGAAAAATTTATATTTATAGCCATTCATATAAAAACCATTTTTAACAATGCTCTCAGCTACATCGTAAAAATAGACCTTAATTATAAGTATCTCGGTATTAAATTCTCTTTCCTTTAAGCCAAAATATCTTGTCAAAGAACTATCAAAAATAGAAACCCTCTTTCTAATAGACGGCTCTCCGTTTTTGTCAACGATCTTATCCATTCTCACGTTTCGAGTTAGTCCTATGTTTTTATGTAATTCTTCTTTCAATTCAGACTTTAGCCTTATAACGAGTTTATTTAATTGCTGATAGAGCTTTTGTCTCTTTGGCGAAAGATTGTTTTTATTATCAACGTACCTCTGTTTAAATCTGTTCTTAACACGCCTAGCCTTTAGTAAATACTTTTCAATCTCATTTTCTTTATCAGTGTAAAAACAAGCTGTGTCAAGTCCATACACATAATATAGTTTATTTAATGCCATTTATATCTCCTATCTTTATATCTATCATAATCTACGTTCTACCGTCAGGAACATACATTAATTGTGTTAAATTTTAAAGAGTAATACTTCACAAGTAAAATTATACTCAAAACAATATAGCTGTAAAATTAACATAATTAATGTACAATTTTAACTAATCTTTATTTCTCGCAGCTAAAAGCTTTTGTTTATGTTCTTCTGATATGACCCTTTTAGTCGGGTGAGCGTTTCTAATACTAATGGCTTTAGCAGGAGCAATAAATGTAGCTCCAATAAACGTACCGTCAGTGTGTCTTGTTTCATCAATCTGTTTCCAACCTTGCTTTTTGCATTTGTTGGCATACTTCTCAATACAAGTATACAAATTAGCGACCCACTCGCCATTCTCGCATGAAATGTTAATTGTAACCTCACGTTCCTCTGCGGTTACTTTACTTGTTACCGTATATGTTCTCATAAATTTAACTCCTTCTCAATTCCTTTATAATTTCGTTGCTAGCTAACACAAATTTAGTAAACTGTTTTCTATCAGATAATATTACATCTTTCTTAGTCTTAGCCTTCTTCCTAGTCATTTGATTATGCCAACCTCTTGCACTATTTATTTTCTTGTAAATTATAGACAGTGTGTGTGCGTAGTGTGCCGATCTATCTTTCATAATCTCTGCCAATGTGTGAACAATAAAATCAAAGCTGTCCTCTGAAGTAAACTGTGTAGCATTATAAATACAACCATCGTCAGATGTAAACCTATCCCCATTACCTACACAAATCATAAGCTGATTACAAGCCTGAGTAAACCAAGCCTGATATACATGATTATCCGCAATAGCATTTATAATACTAGGTTGTGTTGTAGTGCAATCACAGTTATACTTGTCTGTAAATTCACTAAGAGCCGTAGCAGTACAGAAACCAAACATTGAAGTCATCTGAGTATAAACTCTATGCAACATATCTACAAACTCAATAACCTCACCTGTAGATTGCAAAGCATTATCCTGCAACTTCGCTATAAGCGGAGTACCAATTTGTTTCTTCCATATGTTCAAAGCTTTTTCATTTGGTATTTTCTTAGCCGATAATGCAAGTAACATATTCTGAAGCTGAGTAACCGTAGCTTGCAATAGTTTTAGTTCATTGTCTTTTTCCGAGCCTGCCGCAATATAACTGCCTGTTTTATGTATAGTTGGAAGTACCTCGTCAAATATCCAACTCTCAAAGCGTTCTGCGGAAGGGAGTTTACTATGTGCTATAAGACGATAAACGTCACCCTCTGAAATGAATTTTGTTTTCTGTACACCTCCAGCCGAAGGGGTCGGTAAAACGCAGACCCCCTTACAATGAGATGTTATTGCGTCCGCTGGTCTTGAATACCCCAACGCCTTTGCCACATCAGAACCGCAAAAGTAAATCTTGTTATCAATATCTACCGTTCTTACCTTGCCAAAATCTTTGCTCTCAAATACTGTTACCATAGTTTTGTTGTTTTCTGTCATTTTAATCTACCTTTCCGTTTTAGTTATTGTCATATAATTTATTGTGTATCATTTTCTTTTGCCAAAGCTCTAATTCCTGAACACTTTTAAATCTAGGAATATTATCCTTGTTTATATGTATGTGAAAATCTCTTAACACTCTAAGACACAATCTAACTTGCTGTTCTGTAGGCGGTTGTTTACGAATTGTCTCGTTATTGTTTATTCTTTTAGCTTCTGCGAGTACACCATTGGCATACTCACTGTCTGTAAGTTTTGTTAGTCTAGGCATTGTTCATTACCCCCATTCCTGATTTTATTTGTATGTATCGGTCAACAATTTCCTCGAAAATATCTCTAAGAGCTGTATCGCTATCAATAACATCTATCATTGCTACGTTTTTACAATCTATTTGTGATAACAAATAATTTTCTTTGTAGGAGTCAAGGTCAATATCATAGTCTGACCTCATCATGTTGTAAATATCGCTATAGATAGATTTTCTGTCATCATCATTTGTATAACCTAAGATCTTTGCAAGCGAAACAATTTTCTGAGACATTTTGTTTTTCCAAGAAGAATAATGCGCAGGTGGAACAATAAGCATTATTTTCTGCCACATACGAGAAAGTTTGTCTTGCATTGTGGTGTTCTGTGCAGAAATGATTTGCAACTGACGTGTAAGCTGTTCATTAACTTTATTAAGCTGACCTACTTCATTGACAGTATTAATAATCATAGAATATTCTTCTCTTGATAATGTTACGGTATTCAAGCTATTGGAAATAAGTCTATCCATAATCTCCCAACACCAATCCATGAACTTATCTGCTAATGGTTGCCTAGACCAACGGCAAATCTCCATAATGCCTTTGCGGTTATAAAGTATTCTTTCACGCTCAACATACCTGTCACCTTCAACATAGCCCAAAGTGAGCTGAGTTGAAAATTTATCTAACCTTTCTTTATGCTTTAAATGGATATTTTTAATTGCATTTGCAGGATTACTATAGCCCAATGCTCTACCAATCTGTTCTCTTGTGACAAGATACTCATTGTTGGCGTTACCCCAAAAGTCACAAGTTGCGATTTCATTAAATACGTCTGTTTCTACAAGTTTCAAATTGTTCATTTTGTTGTCTCCTTTATTTTATCTTACATATAATCTTCTTTGTATGTATCGTCAGTTTCAGCCAGCATAGTCCAATACTCACTGCGAAACCTTAAATATTCTTCATTGTCGTCTAAAGGCTTGTCCTGAGCCTCGTATGTATAATCTTCAGAGAATAATTCTTGTAAAGAAGTTGTTTTGCGATTTCTACTCATTGTTATCACCAACTTTTATAACTTTCTTATTATCTGTCACGTTTATCAATCCTTTCTCATTTTTCTGTTCTTATATACCATTGGTAGAAATTCATCTACCTTATAGGTGTACTTTAGTCTGTCAACAGCTTCTCGGATATGTTGTTGTACGTTCAGATCTGAACTAAGCACATAAACGTTAGGAGCATTATAGACCTTGCCATTCTTTTTATAAGAGCCTGTAATATGCTTGACTATTAGCCCATTATCACATAATGCCTTTAAATAGTTGTCTAACTGTCTGACCGACATATGTAATTCTTCTGCCATTATCGTTTCTTTCTTGTAACAACCACAAACACTCTCTGTTATAATTTCTGTATTCTGAAAGTTCCATGACTTTATGTATAAGTAAACACGAAGAAGTATTGACTTAGACAGCCTATTTGAAATAGACATTAGTTTGTCCCATTCTGTGTCATACAATATTACGAAATTATCTGGAGGATCAAACACCGCTTTGTTGACCTTAAATCTTAAATGAGCGTTTGCATTGACGCTATTTAATGATTTATAGTCACATTGGTTATCCCAAGTTAAATCTGACCTGATAATAAAGATATTGAAAAGTGCTTTTATCCTATGAGTAATTTCTCTGTTACCTTTACTATAAATGGAACAATGACACAATTCCAAAATTTCATTTATAGATGTACCTACCGTCCTTGTTCTAGTTTCATATAGGTAACTAAGACAGCGATACAATAAAATTTCAAAGTTGTCTGCTGAGTCAGCGTATATATATTTCTTGGGCATTTTTACAAAATAATTGTCAGTTATGATTTGTCACCACCTTTTATTGTTAGTCCACCATTTTTGCAATCTGTATACCAAAAGTGTAGGTCAAAATGCAAAAAAGTGTGCAATCTGTATACCAAAAGTGTAGGTCAAAGTGTAGAGTAGAATAATATTAGATATCTTTAGTAATAAGAGAATCCTTACTGTGGCGTAAACGCCCCAGAAAAATTTATTGTTTACTACAATTAACTGACATTAAATATCACTTCCTATAACTTACAATTTTATAAACAATATTTACTTCTTGAATTTGATTTTAAAATATGATATCATTTCAAGTGTACTCGTTTAATGGTGAAAGGGTATACTAATAGAGCTGAGAGATAAATTGAAGTGAAATCATATTTTAAAAATTGCAATTTGAAATTGCAAGCAAATCAAGTAAGCAACTCTCAAACGTACTCGTTTAATAGTACATTTACAATTATAATGTACAATTAAATGGTTGTCAATATACTTATGCAAATTTATATGTAAACTTTTAGTGTATTGGTTATATTTATAATTATAATTTTGATTGTAATTATAAATTGTAAGTTTATGTGAGATTGTACAATTAATAGGAATTATGATACTGTGTTATTATGACAATGAAGCTTTGTAATGATGAGATATTGATTTGTTGTGTTGCGCACAGCTAGTCAGTTATATTCTCGCTACGCTCGTATATAACTTCCCTGCTTGATTATCGTTCCCTACGGTCACGCTAATCTTCACAGATATTTTTTCAGTTAAACATTAATGTTTGTATGGCTTGTCTGGCAACTGTTTAAACATTTTGTTTTCGTCTAAGCAGTTTGTTTCGGAGCGTTCGGTAAAATTACGATAGCTTATTCGTTGTTTTTGCTTGTAAATTAAGGTATAAAAACGTTTTATTCGTTTTTACGATAGGTTATTTTATGAGTTTTATGAATGACATTTTGATAGTTTTTTATTGTTTTAAGATGTTTCGGTGACAGTGTATTATTTTTGAAGTGCAGTTTAATGAGCTGACAGTGATTTAAAATTGAATTTTAAATGGGTGATTGTTTAAGTGTGAAACTTGATTTATAGCCATTTTAGGGCAAAAAAATAAGACCTATTATGGTCTTTAAAGGAGTATATTTTTTGGGAGTGATAGGTTATTTTTTTATGGTATAGAAATAATGTTTGCAAGTTAATTTTGGTGTATTTTAGTGTATTTTAGGGTGGGGAAATATTGAGAAAATGGCGTAGATACGAGGTTTACTCGAACGTGTTACCGAATGAAAATTTGGTTTTTTGGTGGGTGGAGAGGGTATGTGTAATTTTTAAAATGTTATTTTGGTTTAAGGCGTGTGGATAGAGTGGAACTACTAAGGGGATAACCTGCTTTCCATATGTTCCCATAAATGTAAAGATACCCCCTACAAGCCTATTTGATTGAGTATTTTAACATATCCATAAAACCGCCTATTTGCGTGGTTTATATGTGTTTTTGCCAAAATCACATATATAAATAATTGTATCATAATTCATAGAATGTTAATATAATTTCTGCCTGCCGACTTGCAAGCTCAACCGACTTTACAATGCTTGACTTTTGTCAATTATTAATTAAGTCAATAATTGACCTTTTTTGTTTTTTGTATATTTGTTTATTATTAATATTTGATTTTTGTTAAATATATTTATCGGTGGTTGCTATTCGATATACCGAACGCCCTTAATCATCATCTTTAAAATTTGAACATTTTATATTAATATTTTAACCTATCAATCCCTATCAATTCCCTATTTCACCCCTTATTTACCGCCAAAGTGGTAAACACACACTAAAACACGCCTAAAATCTAATAGCCATTCCCTATTTTAAACTAGCAATTTACACAAAATTAGCCTTTAAAGTTATGCAAATTAACTAATTGTCATTAACTAGCATTAGTAAAGAACCTTTGTAAGATCTTTATAAGTCCAAAAAATTGTACACTTATTTCACGCTATTCAACGTTTACAACAGTCCAAATATTTGTACACATACATATATACATACAAACATATACACGTCAAGATCCCTTACAAGATCTCCGCTTGCAAGCTCACGATATATAACGCACATAAACCACTAACCACAATATATAGTATACACGCACACATAATACACTACAATATCACAATATATTGTATGCTCTAAAATCCATTCTAACGGCTATCAAGTATAACTATACCACCCATATATACAACAGTGTATAACGCTTGTTAGTAGCCTTATAGCTCAAAATATAAGCATACTGTATATTGTACATTGCAAGCAATAAATACTGTATTAACCGCTATATATTGTGGTTTAGTGCCTCTATAGCACGCTCTAAAAATTCAGGGCGTGAAATGTTATTAGATTTACAATAGTTTACAATTTTGTTATTTAATTCAGGCTTGATTTTTAAGCTAAAATTTACATAATTTTCTTTGTTATATTTTGTAATATATTTTTGCTGTTCAAACTTTTTTTCACTCATAATAATTAAACCTCTTAATTAATTGTATATTTTCAACAAAATTTAGTGTATTTCAAAAATATTTTTGATTTTGCTATTACTATATATAGTAGCTATCAATTACTATTCTCACGCAAAAACGCTATATATAGTATTATTCGTGAATATGCACAATTTCGCTGTTTGACATATTCGTGAATATGTGCTATAATATAGATCCAGTAAAGGAAAAGAATAAACCAAAAAAACCAAAAAGCAAAACCCTTTACCGGTTGCAAATAAGTTTACCGCTAAAACTAAAAAGCGGAAAATCTAAAATGAAAAGAGTTGACAACCGCACAACAAAAAATCTAGTTGACTTTTGCAAGGTCATGTGACGGCTAGTAACAAATTTTTGCAACTTGAAAATTAAATATTTTCTATCCGAACCGGCTAAAACCGAATTGAACAACGTCAAATGTACGATAGAAAAATCTTAAAAGCGATAGGCTCAAAATGTTTTTAATCCAGTTTCCGAATTTCTGGGATATCAAAAAAGGGATCTCGCTAACAGTTTACCTAAACTTTTAGCGGTTATATGTGTAACCGCTAATACGATTGAATCCAGTGCAATGATCTGAATTTAATCAACCATATTTTTTAGAATAACACAAAAGAAATAAAAAGTCAAGAGGTGATGAAAATGTTCATTGCAAGCAATGTAAATTTCGATAACACTTTAAGCGTTAAAAAATTTACTAAAACACAAGAGGCTAAAAATATTTTAAATGACAATTTTCACGGCAGCGAAAAGCAGCTTTATAAGATCGGTGATCTTGTTGACGGAAACGGACACGGCTTTAACACTGGAAAAATCATTGATCTTTACAAAAATAATGGAGGTAAATTTTATGTATATAACATCAAAAAAAATCACAAACAATGACGCCAAAAATATAATCAGCGGTCAAGATCTTATTCTTGTTAATGATAGCAGCATTGATGCCTATACCGATAGCACTAACTATTACAACGCTGGCGTTTACGGCTGGAATTACTCAATAGGCTATAGTACACGCCTTGACAAATACGTTATTTGTGGTTATAGAATTCCGCAAAGCGTTTTAAACGCTGCCAAAAGCGTTATAAAACTGAGCCAAAAAGAAGCGTATTTGCACGCTTAAAGTTTAAAGTGTTCTAAAGGGTATCACTATAAAAGCCCTATTCCATAGCTTAAAGATAAAGCTAAAAACTATTAAAAGGAGTGTATCAAAATGAGTACAAGCATTAAGCATTATATCACCGATGAGGACGTTATCAATATCAATGATCTTGTATCTGAGCTTGCGGTGATCTTGCGGAAATTTGAGATCGACTTGAACCCATACCAAACGGACGTATATTTTTACTATGATGCAGATGCAAAAATAGGACGCCTTGAAACGTTTATAAATGTGGGCGGTCATTCATGGCTCAATGACGATCACGTTACTATCTACAGTGATTCACCGAATTATGATGACGTTTACGATTATTTCAATGACATTTCAGAATTTGCGGATGCTCTTGAAATTTCCGAAAACGATCTTATAAAGGCGGTTAGAAAATTCAAAGATTTTGGGATCAATTTCCCCGTTGATCGTCGTAATATAATTGACTATATCAAGAGTGACGATAAACTTGTGGACAAGGTGACGGCATATTATATTGATTACTATGTTGATGAATATGAGGCAGAATTTTTAAGCAAGGCTCAAGAAATATTGAGCAGCATTGAGATTGAATAATTTTAAAGGGGTTTACGCCCCTTATATTCACGAAACTGCATGAGGTGGAGCGGATACCATAACCATTATTTACACATTATACAACTTTAAGACTTTGAGGAGGTCAATTATTATGGTAAACACACGGACAAGAACACATAGACAAGCTTTAAATATTCACGTTTTTATCGTGGACAATCTTGAAAAATGGCTAAAGCAGAATAACGCTGAATGTATCGAATGTGTGGAGGGTTGCTTGATTGACAATGCTCTTTACGCTTGCAAGCGTGGCTATGCTGCTATTTATGAGAGATTTGTAAATACATGGTCATCAGCCTATGAAATACATTTCCAGCCTTATTCAAATAATGACGGCATGGACGTATACAACGCATTTTATAAACGCTTTGAGGACGAATTAAGAGATCTTGATAACTAGCATTAACCGCCCATAAAGGGCGGTATATGTGTTTATTTTCCGCACGAGGAAAATAAACACACCATACAACATAGATAAACCAAAAATGACACATATTTGAGGAGGAATTAACCATGGAGAACATGACAAACACAAAAGCCCTTGCAATTAATGATATAGAGTCATTAACATTTAATGAGGTTGCTGAAATAGCTCTTGACTATATCAACATAAAAGATCATGATATACTTTTTGTTGATTTTGGCGGTTATTTTGGTTACTCCGCACTTGTTTTCAAGAACGAAAAGCATATTTACTATGCTAATGAATATGAGCTACACCATAAATATTTAGTTAAGGAGCAAGGAAAATCAGCTTTAAAGGATCACTATTGCAAGGAGTTAAACAAAAAGCTCTTTACTGAAGTCGAGTTGATGAGCGTTGTAAAGTCATATGACGACTACACCACAAAATCGTATTACTTGCGAAATTATTGGATCATGCAATTTGACCGCTTGTCTTGCTTTGGAATTGGCAAGCAGTGGGAAAAGGAATTTGAGGAAAAGAACAAAATATATAAATACTTTTGTCCGGCTTGTTTCTGCTATGTAAAGAACAATGAAATTGTGAAGCGTGCAAATAAAATCCTTGAGCATTTGCAAGGTGAATTTAACAAGATCAAGTCAAATGATGAAGTATTTAGAGAAATGATAAGCTATGAATTAGCCAATCATGAGGCTTGTATTACTTGTGATTATGAGCCTGCGTTAGCGGCTTTAAATATGAGTATCAAGGATTTAACGGAAAATCAAATAAAGATCATGCAAGAGGAATTACACAAGCAGATAGAATATTATAACGCTTAAAACCTATATAATCTTATGATCTGAGGGCGGCTTATATAACCGCCCTATATACTCAAGATGACCGCATGAAGTCGTTGAGAGTGCCATATAACACGCTTGAAAGCGAATAAAACATTTATTTTAAACGGAGGTCAAATTTTATGGAAATTACAAAAATCAACGGAGAGGAAATAAAAATCGGTAAGACGTCAATTACAATAAAGGGCGATAATAGTAAAACGATCGGAGTTATAAGAAACTGCACTATTATAAACAATTCATTAGCCCCTAGAATATTGTTTGAAATCTCACGCAAACTCAAGGAAAAAAATATCAATTTAATGAGCTTATACAATAGGCTTGTAACTGTTGATGGGAACTATTATTTTCTCTATAATCTCAGAAAAAATGATTTTGTGGAAAAGTATGCAATTAAAAATCCTGAGATATTTCAAGCCGATATTAACAAGGTTAAAGAACAAGACGAACTAGCCGACTTGTGCATTAAGTCTGGAATAATTCAGATCGTAAAATGTAGATACTAATAACAATACGGAGGTAAAAAATCATGAATACAATAACGCACAAACTCAACGGAGTAACATGCATAAGAATGAGTGATAATGTTATAAGGGACTTGCGGAGTTATTCACCGCAAGGATGCCCTTTTATAGGTTATACTTTGTATGACCTTTTACAAGATCTCATAGGTATGTATAGCTGGAAGATTGATAGAGGATATACAATACTTATCACGGAGTTTATTAAGCAGCTACAAAACGAAAAGTATACCAAAGCTATTGTATATGGCGATGATATAATCAGACTAATCGAGAGATAATCAAGGAGGAATTAACCATGACAAAAGAGGAAATGATCGGAATTATAATAAAGATGTACAACGAGACAGCGGAAGCACTTGAGCAGGCAGACAGGGAATATAATAACGATAAAAAGAACACTAAAAAGCGTGAAGTTTATCGTTATGTAGTTGCACAAGAGGCGGTGTTAAATGATTTGTGCTATGAGCTGAAAATTGATGACCTTATAGATGATGGTCTTGACGATGAGGAGGTGTGAGACTATGGGAGCAGATAAAATATTACAATTATTAGGCGATTACAGAGCCTTGAACAAACTAAAGTTAATTGTTGAGGTTACAAGTATTAATTATAACAACACAAATCGCATAAAAATCAAAACAATATCTGTTTTCGATATAAGGAAGCAGAAATACTGGACTAAAGAACAAATTGCAAAAAGAGGAATAGAAAATTTTTTATCTTTATTGGACATGAAGGAGACTTTAAATTGGAATTTGAACGGAGATAGTTCGTTGTATTATTTTAAACGAATTAAAAGATCCGGTATCACATTTAAAGGCAAAGCGTTCATATTTGATTAAAGGGGGACTTTATTATGGATAAATACGGAAATACACGTAAGGTGGCATTTACTATTAATGATACTGAGTATTTACGGAAAATTTGGAAAGCGGATAATTCAAATGTTACTGATGATGAGATTAATAGCATTTTTGATCTATTAACAGAAACCAAATGCACTTTTATTCTTTGCGGACGTGATACAACTGAGGACAGATATGAGCTATTTAATGCAAATGGTGAGAAGATGAACATAAATGATCTCAATTCATATCAAAAGGGTTGCATAATCAGCGAGTGTCATGCTTATTTTGAAGGCAGGAATGATAAACCTTTTGGAGTTGTTGATATTAAAGAGGAGGTAATTTAATTATGACAGTATATGATATCATGCAGCTATTTATTGATCCTGATAGTCAGCACATTCAGATATGGTCGGATGATGAGGGAAAAATCGTTTATGACGGAGATTACGGAGACATACCAGAGGGCTTGGACTATGCGGAAGTATCGAGCATTGATAACGTTTATGCTGATAACAAGGGCGTTATCTGTTTGAATGTTTGGAAGGTGGATTGAGGTGAGTAACAATGAAAACTAAAACTATTATGTCAACAGGTACTAGAGAAGATTTGGTAAAGATGATTAATGCATATTATTATTCAAAGAACTATATTATCACTGAGGATAACAGAATTTATAACACCAAAACGGAGAAATTTATGGACGATTTAAGCGTAAAATTCTATCGTGGTAGGTGGAAAGTTATAAGAAATGTTGCAGAATGAAGAGGTATAATGTTATGGCAAATACAATTAGCACAAAAGAATTTAGAAATCGTGTTGTAACAAAATTAAAGAACGTTAATAAGAATATAAAAGCTGAGGATTTGTATTTCAATCAAACGCAAAGATATTATTGTATAGCTTATAAACCGAATTATCCCGAACAAACTCTTGGTGATTTTTGTGTCGAGCAAGATATTTTAACGGGAGAAATACGTGTCTATACTGATAATATACCATATATACCTATTATAAGAAGGTTTAAGGATATTAACGATTTTATTGAAAATTTGTAGTGGATATGTATCAAAATAAAACCATACTTTTAAGGAGGAATTTAAAATGACAGAAAAGCAGAATAACATGGTAATACAGCACCCTGATAAGCGTCTTATGGAGCGTATTAGATCGTTGGAACGGAATGAGCGTATTAGATTACATATTGCACGAATGAAGTGTAACGGCTATACTGATGACGAGTGCAAAACATGGTTAATAAAAATAGCAATACTGTCCGATTTTATGGACGTATTTGACAAAATTCTAGTTGACTAATGAGGAATTTTGTGGTATAATTAATTAAAGGAGAAATTTGTATGAAAAAATATGGAATTTTTGAATCAAGAGTAGAGTTAAGGAAGCTCCCTGAGAGATTGTTTGATATAGTTTGTGAGGATACGGAAATAGGAAACCCTATTAAGATCTATGATAGTGAAGAGGAAGCTTTAGCAGAATTGAAGAAATATCATTCAGATATTATAAACATAACTAATTTTACAGTGTTTTCAACAAGGCGTTTTTTTAGATGTGAAGTCTATTTCGCTGCTGAATGTGAAAAGATAAACGAGGACGAGGGCGAGACTATCGAAAACCTAATTAACGGAGACGGCATTGAAACCGCACCGCTGGAGCGTGAGATTAGCTTATCTCCTGCTGAGTTCAAAGTTGACGGAAAAACTATCAAAGGCAGTAAGCTTGAGGGCAGTTATGAACCAATCTATATAGCTGCAATACCCGATGACTTACAATGTTATTTTAAAGAAGCATATCCCGATGAGGATATTGTATACAATATCAGAAATAATGAAGAAACTTATGACGAGTATGAGTTGGACGAGGAGGAATAATCAATGTTACTTGCTACAATAATTTTGCTTATTATCTATTTGTGGGTAAACCACAGCGAAAATAAGCGGAGAGAAATTAACAGAAAATACAATCCAATTGGAGCTTTTGACAAAGCTCAAAAGATTTATGATGACGCCTTTTATAAGGCTATTGATGAGGGTAGAAGTCTTACGCTTGAGGAACGAAAAGAACTGGATAAGCAATGGCATAAAACCTATAGCCAAGAGTTGGCTTATCGAGAGAAAATGTGGGCTAAGATACCTGACAATAAGAAGTAATATAATATAATAGGAGATAAAACATGAAAGTTGCAGTTGAAAACGAGACAATCAAGGTAAACAGTCCGTATAACAAGAGCTTTGTCGCAGGGGCAAAGCAGATACAGGGTAAGTGGAACGCCCCTTGCTGGGTCTTCCCAGAGGAGAACAAGGAAGCCGTCAAGGCGTTGCTCATCGAATGCTACGGAGAGTGTGGAGAGCTTGGTGCGGTCAGCACTGTCACAGTAGATCTTGACCTCGACACTTATACAGAGGGCTACGAGGACGGAGAAATCAGAGTTGGCTCAATCGTTGTTCTGAAAAGACTCTATCGTGATAGAGAAGTTATTTTCTCTGACAATGCAATGCTTATAAGCGGTGGATTTGCCACTTCGGGCGGCTCTGCCAAAAATCCCAGGATATCAGCTGATGAGGGTACAATCGTTCGTGTTAAGGGTGTGCCTGAAACAATTTACAGTAAGATAAAGGACCATGAGGGCGTTAAGCTCGTATCTGACATAAACGTGGAAAGCTTAAAAGCAGAGCGTGAAAAGCTTCTCAAAAGAATTGCCGAAATAGACGGCTTGCTTGCGCTATGAAAGCGATTGTGTGTATAAAACTAATATAATAAATATAAATACTCCTATTCATCACATTGATTGATAGGAGTATTTCTTTATGCAGGAATAAATATAGGAGGAATAAATATGAAAAATGAAAATACGAATACATTACTTTTTGTGAAAATGCTAGACAACGATCGTAAAGAAGAGCTACGGAAGATAGAGGAAGAACAAGATTATAATATGCGGAAGGCATATTTAAAAGCAAAACGCCGTCAAAGGCTCAGAGAAGAACGCCAGAGAAAAGTTAGAATGATAGTGAAGAACGTTGTCTATGGTGGTTTTGGCTTGCTCTTTACAAGCGTTATGTTGATAGCAGGAATAATATTTACATTGTGTATATGATGGGAGTGAATGAAAATGAATATTAGTACGGCTCAAACTTGCAAAATTTTCGATTTATCGGATAGACTTCCGACAGGAATACAGATAACAAAACAGCCAAAGCGAAAAAAAGGTCATAGAAATGCTATTACAAAACATACGGCAAGCAGGCAGAAGTCTGCAAGCTGGTTCAGACCTGATGATCTAAATGTGATTTTGGAAGATTTGTTTCAGAGTAAAAAATATTTTAAGGCAAATATTATAATTTTTGCTTGCAACTCAGGCTATCGTTACGGAGATATAATGACCTTGAGGGTCAAGGATTTAACCGATAACAACGGCAAAATTGTAGATTACTTGACATTACAAGAGGACAAGACGGACAAATGGAGAACGGCATGGCTTTGTGATACTGTGAAGAAAATGCTGAGTTTTATAATCAAGTATTATGGACTTGACCCAGAAGATTATATTTTTCAGAGTGGAGAACGTAAGAGGAAGTATATTGAGGACATTTTCTTGAATGAGGACGGAGAAGAAGAAATTGTATATACTAATGAGAAGTACGATTGGAACGGCAGACCGCTCAGGATAGCCCCTATGGAACTTAATTCCGTTACAACATTTCTAAAGAATATAACCGCCAAACATGGCATAGAAGGTAAATACAGCACTCATAGCTTTAGGCAGACACATTCCGTGTATATTAGTTGTATTCAAAAAGGCAGCGAAGATGTTATAAGAGATTTGCGTATTGCCTGTCAGAGTCTGGGACATTCTGATCTGAGGATAACTGAACAACATTATAGCGGTTGCGATAGCAGACTCGTAAAAGAGCAAATGCTAAAAATGGAAGTTGGCAAGGAAATTGTGGATAAGTATGTAAAATAAAAAGGGACTTTTAAAAGTCCCTTTAGTGCTTCTTGTGACGTTCTTTACTCCTTTGTACTGCTAGAGCATTTTTAGATTGATTAACTTTGTATTGAGGTCTGTTGCGTGGGAGATAGGCTTTCACAACATTAACATTCATATTCATTAAGTCGGCAATCTCATTAGCTGACTTCCCTTCTTTGTGGTATTGAGTGATTTTGGCGTGGGTATTATTAACTATAATACCTAAACTAGAAAGACTTTTAATAACTCTTTGCCACGAGATACCGAGTTTAATAGCAACTCCTCTTACGGATTTAATTGAGTCCCAGTATGATAATATTTCTTGGTCTGTTATTGATTTAATTTCGGACATAGGAATACCTCTTTTCAACAGGTTAAATGGTTATCATTTGTGTTTCCGTTTGTAGTTCTAACAGCAGTTCTCTTTTGATAGATAGTACATCGGCACAAGTTGGAATATAATGTTGACCTCGATTGATCTGATTAAGAATACGTTCAGCTTTTTGTTTAATAATTCGTATTTCATTTTGATTTTTAAGAATGAGGTGATTGGAGTTAATGGTATATTTACGCTTGATATATTTTTGAGTAATGGGAAACATATCTTGTATTAAAAATACACTTTGCTTTCCATTGCTCAGAGTGCAAATATGTAATATATCACATGGCTTATGATTTTTTAAGCGTTGATTGATTATCTTTTGATACTTGTTAATGCGTGAGCTTAAAGGAATTATCCAATATAGTCCTTCATTAGTATCTTTAAAGCAATAGTAATGAGGACGATTTTCGGATTTATTTCCTTTTAGAAAAGGGTCATTGAATTTCTCAAAGAATAAATCATCAATTATATAAAAGCCATGTTCAACCATTATTTTTCACCTTCCAAAATTAAAAGCCCTGCCACAACGGCAAGGCTTAAAACTTTCAACCCAACCATTTATATCCCGCATATTGGTAAGCGGAAAACTTTCAACCCAACCATTTATATCCCGCATATTGGTAAGCGGAAATGGTAAATAACTACCTTTCGTTATTTATAGTATAGCATACTATTGTCAATTTGTCAATACTATTTTGTGGAACTTTGTAAAATTTATTCGTTAGTTTGTGACAAGTTACCCTGCTCGCCAACATCTTTTTTTCCTTTAGGTTTCTTTTCTTTGGTTTTAAATGAAAATGCAAAACCAATTATGCCAATGGAGAAAATTAATGAGCCAGTGGATATGAAAATTACTCTCTCAATTTTCGCAGCGGCTATTTTACCGCTGACAAGTGAAGCTCCTATGATATAGTTGTAAGCGTCACCGCCAACATATTCGTCAATGGCACTATACTTGTCACCTTCCAAAATTGAAAATGTGGTTAAATTTTTGCTTGGAATTTTTGTTGTATAACCTATCACAAATAGTGTTATTCCTATTGCAATCACAAGAATGGAACAAATTTTCTTCATGGTATTACCTCCTGTTTTATGATTATCTGCTACGATAATCATTTATAAGACTATTATTGTTTTCAATGGAACTTTGATTATTGGATATACAAGTGTTATAATAATCAATATTACTTTGACTTTCTGATATAAGTTCATTATACACGTCAACAACTCTTTGGCAATCGTCTAAGAGAGATTGAGCCTTTGAAACTGCTTCGGAGTCAACTTCTGTAGTCCAACCGCCATCACCATAAACTTTAACCATTTTCTTATTGGCGTTTTCAAGCTGTATTTTAGCCTCCTCAACATCATCTTCGGCATCCGATTTGTAGATTTCATAGATGGAAATATCAGATTGCTCATTGTTTATTTCGTTCTGATAGGTGGAGATTTCACTCTGTAGGCGATTATTTTCTTGCTCTAAAGCACTTATTTCAGAACTATAATCATGCGTGGTAGTTGTAGTTGTCGTTGTGGTTGTAGTCGTTGTGGTTGTAGTTGATGATTTGGAAGTGGTTGTGGTAGTTGATGGTTTAGTTGTTGTCAAAGTATGAGAAGTTGTTATGGGAGTGGTGGTTGTTGTAATTGTTGTAGTGGTAGTGAAATTACTGTCAGATATGGAACTTGTTGTTTTGCTATTACATGAGGACAATGCTAATATTGTCATGAGTGCAATAAGAATTAATTTTATTTTGCCCATTTTTTATTTCCTCCAATTTCATTAATTAAAATTACTTTTTATAAGAAAATTTTAGCATATTTTAGGCTGAAAATCAAGATTTAGGGTTTAAGTGTAATATCTCAGAAACTAAAATTGTGTATTTCAACAAAAAATACGCTAGCATTTTGTGAAAGATTTTTATTTTTATATGGTTGACAAACATATAAAAATAAATTATACTATAATAAAAGGTAGGTGAGAAAATAATAATGGATAGAAAACCGTTCACAACAACAATAGATAGCGAAATTCAAAATCAATTCAAGTCAAAATGTGCTATCAACGGCATTAAAATGAACGATCTGTTGGAAACATTCATGAAGATGTATGTAGATGACAAGTTTGAATTGGTACTAAGGCTAAACGAAACTAAAACTATTGTTGGCAAATAAAAAACAACTCTGCTGTCCGTGGAAAGTCAAGCAGAGTTGTCAGGTGAACAAAAGTACACAAGCACATTACTTATAGTAATGGTGTTTTGACAAGTGTTACTTCTGGTAAATATATTATATCATGAGTAAACACTGCTGTCAAGAACTATTTCTTTGACAATAGTGTATTTTTATGCTTGCAAGCAGGAAATTTCAAACAACAATGTAAATTAAGAACAGAAAGGACAAAGAAAATGGACGGAATTAAAACATTTAAAAACAAGGAATTTGGAACAATGAGGACAATAGTTAAGGACGGAGAGCCTTGGTTTGTCGGAAAAGATGTGGCTGAGATTTTGGGGTATAGCAATACCAGAGATTCTATTTCTCGTCATGTTGACACTGATGATAAAACCAGTGTCGTAATTCCCGACAGTGGTTCAAACTATAGAAGCAAAGCGACTATTATTAATGAGTCTGGCTTGTATTCCCTTATTCTCGGAAGCAAGCTACCAAAGGCTAAAACATTTAAACGTTGGGTTACATCAGAAGTTCTCCCTACTATACGCAAGACAGGTGGTTATGTAGCCAATGACGAGATGTTTATTAACACCTATCTACCAAATGCCGATGCTCAGACGAGAGAATTGTTCAGGCTCAATCTATCAACGATCAGGCAGCTTAATAACAAGATAGAGCATGACAAACCTCTTGTGGACTTTGCAAGTCATATACAAACTTCTGAAGATTGTATATCAATGAACGATATGGCGAAGCTGGCAACTAAGAACGGAATAAAAATAGGAAGAACAAGGCTATTTAATTTCCTGAGAGAGAAGAAAGTGTTAGGCTGTAGGGACGGTCATAAGAATATGCCTTATCAGAGGTACATAGACACTCAGCCATGGTTTCAGCTTAAAGAAAGCTCATACATACAGAATGGCGAAGTCAGAATAGGACTAACACCTATGGTGACGCCAAAGGGTCAGAGTGGAATTATTAGAATGTTGAGAAAGTGTAAAGCAACAAACTAAAGTAAATAAAATGCAAGTTTTGTTTTCAAATCTTGCAAAAATTAAAAAAAGAAGGACGAACAAACAGAATGAACATAAACAAATTTAAAAGGCTACTTGTCGAGCGTGGGTTTTCATACTCACGCAGAGGTAAGGGGTCACATGAGATATGGGTAAATGAGAATGGAGAGTCTTTTTCATTCCCATCAACCCGAAAAGAAGTTTATATCGGCATTGTATGGAACTTCCGAAGAAATTACTGTCGCTGTTAAATCGTGTAATTATTATTGGGAATAATTTATCATTGATTTAGACATTGAATGGTGATAGAATTGTGATAGTGGTAATTAGTATGGCAATTATTGCTGTACAAAATAAAGGACAAATATCCCTTGACAAAGCATTTGTTTTGTAGTATAGTATAAACATTATAGAACAGATGTTCGTTTTGAGATTGAATAAAAGGAGTGTATAAAATGAAAAAAATGACATTACAAGAGCTTATGACATTTGCTCGTGAGAATTTATGGAACAAATTTATCATCACTAACAACATAAATACAGACCACATTTATGGAACGGCTCTGAAATTGTCGCATGAGCCTGTTGTATACAAGTCACTAAAAAGCATAAGTGACAAATTAGTGCCGTATTTTGATGATCCTGAGTGGCTTGTCTTAGAACTAGATAGGGTACATGATTTGTTATTAGCCGATTACATAATGTCATTGGGCTTAGGTGATGATGTAGACTATCTCACTGAATTGTCCGAAATGACGGTTGAAGATAACAACAGTACCGTTATGATAAATTGTAAAGATATTGTACTAACCATAGTTGGAGAAAATGATGGAACACACGTTGTACCCTCACTTCCCTTGCCACCTGCTCCTCAATCTTTGGATTGTTATAATTTAATGAATTTTCTTAAAGTTGATTACATTGATTTTGCCAGAGTTAAAACAAATGAGCATGAAGCAATACTGCCAATTGATTGTTATACACTTGGTAATCTTTCAGAGGAACAGCTTGACGGTCTAAAAGATTTATATATAGATTTACAGTTTGGCGACACGGAGAACGATGAATATGATTATTCATGTACACCATATGTCATGTACGATTATGTACACGAGCTTGCATTTGCAGGTTTATGGAGTCTGCAAAATAGCCATCTTATCAGTAAAGTACCAATAGAAGTTATAGGATATGATAATTACGAGAGTAAAAATAACAAGGCACAGGTATTCAAAATAAGTTCTGAAGTAAAAAGAATTTTGAGCAAGTCAGAAGTCGGAAATCTAAATTTTAATATCGGTAATTTCAGTTTTGAAAACGTCCCGTTTCATAGATAATTAACATATCAGTAATCAAATAAACATTGACTATTATTCGAGTGCAGATTATAATATAGAAAATACGACAAAAAAGACAAATAGAGACAACAAAACGTTTAATAGAGAGGAGTTGAATGTCGTATGATTAACACCATAACACCAGTAATAACCACAGAAACAAGAGAAAGAAGAGTTAATAAAAATATAGTTACTAGAGGAGATATAATTTTGGTTGATCTGCCAAATGTAGGCGAGTCAGTTCAGACAGGTAGGAGACCAGCTATTGTTGTACAGAATAACATGGGCAACGCACACTCCCCTTGCATAATAGTTGTACCTATTACAAGTGCTACAAAAAAATATGTACCAACCCATGTTAAAATCGGTGTTGAAAGCGGTTTACTGAAAACTAGCACCGTTTTGTGTGAACAGCTATTGACTATTAATAAATCTAGTGTTATTAAAACACTTGGGCATTTGACACCTAATGTTATGAAGCAGATTGAACAAGCGATTTATGTTTCGCTTGCCCTGCATCATTAATTGGTGATGTAGGTTTGTCAATCATATTGGACACTATTATTAAGAAATTCGATAGGCGAAA